>Ga0209727_1000066_pt1 | contig 134585 bp, 112 predicted proteins | sample RifGroC1_FD_183995 | JGI IMG/M metagenome (GOLD analysis project Ga0209727, IMG submission 183995) | Groundwater microbial communities from Rifle, Colorado, USA - Groundwater C1 (SPAdes) (version 2) | ecosystem: Environmental > Aquatic > Deep subsurface > Groundwater | place: Rifle, Colorado... | reverse complement strand
GCGTTTCCTTCGAGGAAGGCCGCACCCGCCGGAACGCCCGGATCGACGGCTACGGCACCACCCTGGAATGGCTGATCGCCGAGCAAGGACTGGAAGACGTGGAAGGCTACTATGCGGTCGTGCATCCGGACGGCGAGGAAGAGGGGCTTTCGCCCGATCCCGCGCTCCGCTCCTTTCTGGAAAGCCTTCCGGTGAAGGCCTCGGTCCTCACCAACGCGCCGCTGGAGCATGCGGAGCGGGTTCTCCGCAAGCTGGACCTGGAAGGCGTCTTTGAACATATTTTCGATATCCGATGGAACGGACTCAGGGGAAAACCCGCGGAATCGGCGTTCCGCAAGGTGCTCGCCGCCATCGGAAGCAGTCCGGAGGAAACACTCTTCGTCGACGACGCGCCTTCCTACGTGGAAGGCTACCTCCGCATCGGCGGCGCAGGCGTCCTGCTGGACGAGCTTGACCGGCATCCGCGGACCAAGATACCCCGGATCAGGTCCATAACAGAGATTTCGCGCTTTCTCGGGGATGCAAGGCCATGATGGATTTCGGCCTGAAATTCAGGACCCGGCGGAACGGGACCATCGTCGCTTCGATCCCCTTCGCCGCGCGCGCCGCGACCTTGATCGTCGCGGTCATGCTGGCGGCCTCGGCCTTCGTGCGCGACGGGGAATCCCTGGGCGCCGGCGGCACCGTGGCCCTGGTCCTCGCCCTCTTGGCGTCCATGTACGAGGAGCGCTGGACCTTCGACGCGGCGACCAGGACGATCCGCTTCCGCTTCGGGCTCCTTTTCCTCGCCAGGGTCCGTTCATGGCCTTTCGCTTCGGTCGAATCCGTCTCGCTGGAAGCCTTCCGCAAGGGCAGGGCGGCGACCGGCGACGATCCGTCGGAAGGAGGGGATGAAAGCCTTCCCCCGCCCCATGCGGGGTTCGGCCCGTCGCTCAAACGGGTCTTCGCTCCCCGGCGCTACCTCAGGCTTGTCCTCTGCCTTTCCGATGCCGAGAACCTTGTCGTGGAAAACGCGGCTGCATCGAGGGCGCATAATCTCCGCCGCGACGCCCTGGAAATAGCGGGTCTGGTCGGCGTTTCCTTGAACGAATAGACCCTATTCCCCGGCGGGATCCGCTCTCCCGCGCAATGAAGCCCGCGCGGCCCGTCGCGCTGCCTGCGGCACCCTCGACCTCCCGCTCTCCCCTCCACTCCAGGACGCCCAACGTTTGAACGCGGTCCGGGCTTCCGCGTAAGAATCCGCCGCCCCGCTCGCACCACGAGCCGTCGCCCCGCTCGCACCACGAGCCGTCGCCCGGTCCGTCGCCCCATTCGCCGTCCGGGCGGCGGCCCGGGCTGCCGCCCGCGCCCGCGCGAAGTCGAGCCAGAGCCGTTCCAGGGCGACTTCCGGACAGAACGCATCCCCGTCAGGGCGGCCGAGCAGGCGCCGGGATTCCGCCGCCGCCAAGCCGGCTTCCTGGATGAGCGCCAGCGCCCCCCGGAAATCCCGGTCCGCGGCCGCCGCGAAAGCCCGCTCGCGGAATCCGATAGAGCCGCGCAGTCCGAGCGCGGCCTCGGCAATCCGCTCCGCCGAAAGGCCTGCTGCAGCCGGGCCCGCCATCGCAGCCCGTCCGGAAGTCCAGACGTCCAGAGCCGGATAGGTTCCGTCCCAGCAAAGACGCGCGAAAACCCAGGCATTCGGCGAGTTGAAGCCGGCAGGGCGCCCCGGAGACAGCCTGCAACGGACCGTACGCTCCCCGCGCGACTCCAAAAGATCCAACTCCCTCGCGATTTCATCGCAAAGCGGCGGCAGGACCGACTCGCGGGCCGCATAATCAAGGAAACCGAAGACGGGGCCCGACTGGACGGCGCTCCCCTGGACGGCGTCACCAGGCGAGCGGGCACCGCTCCGGCCAGAGCCGACCCGGCGGGCGTCGCCGGGCCGACGGGCGTCGTCAGGCGAGCGGGCGCCGCTCTGGCCGCCGTCCCGGCCAGCGCCGCCCCGGGCAGCGCCGAACTCCATTCCGAATCGGCGCGCGATTGCCGCCAGTGCTTTCCGGCCTTGCCCGCGTTCCAGCGCAATGAAGTTCAGCCGGTTGCGGCCGGCCCATTCGACCCATTCGGCCGCCTCGCGCGCGCCGATGCCCGCGCCGATCTCCAGGCCGCGGCCGGCGAAACGGGGCTTCCCGCCGGAACGCGCGCGCGCGACGGGGAAGCGGGAAGCGGCGGCGCCCCTCTCCCCGCGCGAGGCCGACGCGGGACGGGGAAGGACGATTCCGCCGGGACCCGGGAATAGATACCGGAAACCGAGCGCTTCCAGGAAATCAAGGGTTCCATACAGGAGATCCCGTTCCGAGCCGCCGTAGATCTCGATCCGCGACTCCCCGGCGCGCCAGGCGAAACCGTCGGGAACGGAGCCCTCGGCCGGCTCGGCCGGATCGGCCGGCTCGGCCGCATCGACCGGATCGCCGGGACCCGGATCAACGGATCCCGGATCGCTGCTCAGCAGGATGAGCGGCGTTTCCTCGGCGACGGCGGCCTGTTCAGCGTCCATCACCGCCGGGCGGCCGCCGGGAACCCGACCCCGGTCGCGAAGGGAGGCGACGGCGCGCGCCAGTTCGTCCGCGGCCGTCGCGGCGATTTCGCCGCCGGTCCGGAGTATGATCCAGGGCCGGGATACATCGAATTCGATCATGACTGAATTGTAATCCAATTTGCGGTTGCGGTATAAAAGAACGGACCGCAAGCGAAAAGACAGTATATACTGATGGCCGAGGATCAGAATGACGACACCTTCCTTCATAGAAAAGCTGAATCCGGCGCTCAACGGAGCATCGGCCGATTTCGACGTCGCTATCGTCGGCTGCGGCGTTTCCGGCGCCAACATCGCCCGCCGGCTATCCGCGTACAAGCTGCGCGTGGCCGTGCTCGAGAAGGAGACGGACGTCTCCTTCGGCACCTCAAAGGCGAACTCCGGCATCGTGCACGGCGGATTCCACCACAACCGCAAGTACCTGAAGGCACGGCTGGAGATCCAGGGCGCCCTCATGTTCGACCGCCTGAAGAGGGAACTCGACTTCCCCTTCCGGCGTTGCGGCATCCTCGTCGCGGCCATGCACGAGGACGAGATGAAAGCCGTGGAGCACCTGTACCTGCAGGGCGTGGAAAACGGCGTCATCGGCATCGAGATGTGCTCGCGCGAGCGCATCCTGGAACTGGAACCCAAGCTCGCTTCCGACACGGTGGGCGGCCTGTACGCCCCCGGCGGCGGCATCGTGGAGCCCTACCGCTTCGTCTTCGCCCTGGTGGAATCGGCGATGCGCAACGGCGTCGCTTTCTTCACCGACTTCAAGCTGTCCACCGCAGCCTGGGACAACGCGGCGATGCGCTGGAAGCTCGCGGGCGTGGACGGCAGAACGGTGCGCGCGCGTTACGCGGTGAACGCCGCGGGCCTGTTCGCCGACGAGGTGTCCGCCCTTTTCGGCGCGGAAAAATTCGAGATCAAGGCACGCAAGGGCGAATACTACCTGCTGGACCGCCTGACCAAGGCCCGGCCCGACCGCGTAGTCTTCCCGGTGCCGACCGCCGTGTCCAAGGGCATGCTCGTTATCCCCACGGTGGAAGGCACCGTCCTCGTCGGTCCCACGGCCGACGCGTCGGACGACAAGACCGACCTTTCCACGACCGCCGCACGGCTGGAGCAGATCCTGGATTCCGGACGGAAGATGATTCCCTCCCTCAGCCGCAACGACGTCATCACGAGCTTCGCCGGCCTGCGGCCCTGCCTGGAGGAGGACTTCTACATCGAGCCTTCCCGCAAGGCTCCGGCCCTCGTGCAGGTCGCGGGCATCCAGTCCCCCGGCCTCACCGCCTCCCCCGCGATAGGCGAATACGTGAAGGATCTGCTGAAGGGCATCGGCCTCGAACTCACCGAGAAGCCCGATTGGGATCCCCTGTGTGAGCGGAAAGCCCGCGCCCGCGAGCTATCCCCCTACGAACTGGACGAGCTCATCGCCCGCGATCCCGCCTGGGGCAACGTCGTGTGCCGCTGCGAGAACGTGAGCGAGGCGGAAATCGTGGAAGCGGTGCGCCTGGGGCACCGGACGTTGGACGGCGTGAAATACTTCACCCGCGCGCAGATGGGCCGCTGCCAGGGCGGCTTCTGCACCTACAAGATCATCAAGATCATCATGCGCGAGACGGGACTCTCCTGGGAGGGAGTCACCAAGCACGGAGGCTCCAGCCGCGTGCTGGAGGGCGAATTATGAAGGAACTCCGCTACGACGCCGTCGTGATCGGCGCGGGAGCCGCGGGCATGGCCGCGGCCCTGGAAATCGAGACCGCGGGTTTCTCCTGCGCGATAGTCGAACGGGAAGACCAGCTCGGCGGGATCCTGCTGCAGTGCATCCACAACGGCTTCGGCCTGCACGAGTTTTCCGAGGAACTCACCGGACCCGAATTCGCCGAACGTTTCGCCGACAAGGTAGCCGCCTCCCGTATCGCGATCTACCTCGGCACGACGGTCGTCTCGATCTCCGCCGGGGACGGAGCGAACGGCCAGGGCGCGGCGGGCTCGGGAACGTTCAAGGAACTGGTCTGCGTGTCCCCCGACCACGGAGTCCTGCGGCTTTCCTGCCGCGCTGTCGTGCTCGCCATGGGCTGCCGCGAACGCAACCGGGGAAACGTCCGCATCCCGGGCGCCCGCCCCGCGGGCGTCTTCACGGCGGGGCTAGCCCAGCGCCTCGTCAATATCGAAGGCTACGTTCCCGGCAAGGAAATCGTCGTGATCGGCTCGGGCGACATCGGGCTCATCATGGCCCGGCGCATGAGCTGGATCGGATGCAAGGTGAAGGCTGTGGTCGAAATCATGCCCTACCCCTCCGGCCTCACCCGCAACATTGTCCAGTGCCTGCACGACTTCGGCATTCCCCTCCACCTTTCCTGCCAGACGACCAACGTTTTCGGCCGTGATCGGGTGGAAGGGATAGAAGTGACGCCGATGGAGAACGGGGCCCTCATACCGGAAAAGGCCTTCCGCATCGACTGCGATACCGTCCTCCTTTCCGTCGGATTGGTTCCGGAAAACGAATTGTCCAAGGAAGCCGGCGTCGAGCTCAACGCGACCACGAACGGTCCCATCGTCGATTCGACCCTGATGACGAACGTGGACGGCGTTTTCGCCTGCGGGAACGTCCTGCACGTCCATGACCTCGTGGACTGGGTGGCCGAGGAAAGCAGGCTCGCCGGCCGCAGGGCGGCCGAATGGCTGAAGGGAGAGCGCCCCGCCGTCCAGCTCCGCGTAAAGGCGGGCAGCAACGTCCGCTACGCGAATCCGGGACGCCTGGACCCCAAGCGCGACAACAAGGTCTACATGCGCTCACTCGTGGTGAAGAACGACGCCATGGTCGAATTAAAGGCGGACAACCGGCTGGTCAGGCAGATCAAAAAAGGCCATGTGCAGCCTTCCGAGATGATCACCCTCTCGGTCGGCCCCAAGGAACTGGAGGGGCTCGGCCCCGATTCGGTTCTCGAACTTTCGATAGTATAGGAGATCCGATCGATGCGCGAACTCACCTGCATCGTCTGTCCCATCGGTTGCCGCCTCACGGCGGAGGAAAAGGGAGACGAACTCGTCGTGGCGGGAAACCGCTGCCCACGCGGCGCCGTGTACGCCGCGGAGGAAATCCGCGCCCCCAAGCGCGTGCTGACCGCCACCTGCGCTCTCGGACCTACTGGGTCCGCCGGACCGGCCGGCGCCTGCTCGGATTCCGCCGAAGCCGTACGGTCCCGGGTCCGCCGCAGGGGCATGTGCGAACCGCGACGCCTCCCGGTCAAGTCCAGCCGGGCCTGTCCCAAGGAGCGGCTCGACGAGCTGCTCGCCGACATCTACGTTTCCCGCACGATGCCGCCCGTGAAGCTCGGCGACGTCATCATCGCCAACTGGAAGGGCACCGGCATCGATGTCGTGGCTGCCCGGACCCTGGATTGATCGAATGAATACGCCCAACGATCCCGCGGCCTTCTGGGCCGATTACGAAAAACAGATCGGCGAGAAAGTCCTCGCCCGCACCCTCGGCCGCTACGTCGGCGGCTGGGACGAGTTCGGCGAGACGAGTCTCTGGGGGCTCGCCATCGCGACCGAGGGCGGATTCCGCTTCCATCACTTTCCCCATGAGAGCTGGATACTCACGCTCTCCCGCGCCAGCGGCGGCGGCGGAAATCCGCCCCAGGAACGGACGCTTTTCCTCCCCGGGAACCGAATCAAGTCCGTCGCATACCGCTCGGCGGGTCCCTGGTGGCAAAATCTGCTTTCTCCCCGTTCCCCCGCGCTCGAGATCCGCTATGCGCGCGAAGACGGAGCGGAAGGAATCCTGGTGGTGGAAACCGACCGGAACGCCGCGGAACTGGTGAAGGCGCTGAATCAGGCGTAGCCGGCGCTCATGTTCGCCATAACGGACGATCAGTTCCTTCGGTCCCGCCCGGTCGCTGTCAGACTCCTCGATCGTCCTGATCGACGTCCGGCCGGGGAGCCCGTCCTTCCATTCGATATCGATCCCGAATCCTCCGCGGGCGCGCAATCCGCGGCATGAACCGTCGGGCCAGGCGGCTGGCAGGGCCGGAAGCAGCCCCACATACGGGAGTCCGCTTTCGGGATCCGGCACGCTCCGCATGATCATCTCCGCGAGGAGGTGGGTGGCGATGAGCGACCACAGGGTGTTCATTAGCCCGTAGCTCTTCACAGCGATGAAGTACGGGATGACCGGGTAGCGGAAGATGAAGCAGAAGACCACGAGGAACATCGCCGCCCGGGCGAAAGGGAAATCGCTCTTGGAGAGCGGATAGGCGAAGAGGGCGGTGAACAGGAGGCCCAAGGCCGTACCGAGGCCGGTCACGAAGACGGTGTTCCGGAGTCCTATCCACAGCTGTCCGGACGCAAGCACCTGCTTCCAGGAATCCAGATTGAATCCGACCGGGACGAGGGCGACGTCCCCCGGTCCGCGTTGAATCCCGCCGAGAAGGAGAGCGCCAGCATATTGGATATCGGGTAAAGGCACAGGAGCGCGAAAAACATCAGGAACATGAAGCAGAGAGAAAGCAGCGCCGCGTCGGAGGCGGTCGCCCGTCGAACCCCGCGCAGGGACTTCACCATATCGCGCCCTCCCCGGTGATTTTCTTCGACAGCTTATTGAAGGCCACGACCAGGATCAGCCCGATGAGGGACTGGAACAAGCCTATGGCAGTTGCCAGGCTGTGTTGGCCTTCGATAATGCCGACCCGGAAGACGAAGGTATCGAAGATGTCCCCCACCTCCAGCGTCATGGGCTTGAGGAAGACGCAGACCCGGTCGAAGCCCTGGGCCATGAACTGCCCGAGCTTCAGGAGGAGCATGATGGTCACCGTCTCGGCGATGCAAGGAAGGGTGATGTGGACCGCCCGCTTCCACCGATCGGCGCCGTCGATCATGGCCGACTCGTAGAGGGACGGGTCGATGGAAGCCATCGCGGCGATGAAAATGATGGCGCTCCAGCCGGTCTCCCGGAAAATGGTCGCCCCGGTGACGATGGTCCGGAAGAACTCCTGGTAAGGGAATGTAGATCGCGGTCTGGACGAAGCCCTTGAAGCGTCTGTTCCGGAATTCGTTCATCATCAGGGCGATGGCGACGGGAATGGGGTAGGTGAAAAAAATCGTGTACAGCCCGAGGATCAGGGTATTCCTGAAGATCTTATAGAAATCGGGATATGCGAACAGGTATCGGAAGTGCTTGAGGCCGATCCACGGGCTTGCCATGAAACCCCGCAGAATCCGGTAATCCATGAACGCGATGATCGATCCCGCCAGCGGTAAGAGCCTGAACATGGAGAACCCGACGATGCTGGGCAGGACCATGAAAGCGAGGACGAGCTTCGGGGAGATCCCTCGGTCCATCATTGTAGAACGGCGCATGCGGAAGCGCTCCTCGGACGACATGATCTGCCGATCTTGCGGCCGCTTCCGGAATCCGTAAATTGGAAAGACGGATACGCTTGGAAAAACCGATCGGGAGCGGGCCGTTTCCCCGATCATCCCCTCTACTGCGCTGATCCCGATGCTCGACGAGGTAGCCCGATGTTCGATGCCGAATACCCGTATTTCTCCGACCGCGGCGACCGAACCTACTCCAATCCCGTCCTCTTCGCCGATTACTCCGACCCGGACGTCATCAGGGTCGGGGCCGAATACTTCATGGTCGCTTCGACCTTCAACTTCGTGCCCGGCCTGCCGGTCCTCCGGTCGACGGATCTTGTCAACTGGACGATCATCGCCACGCCCTCAAGAGAATCCCCGGCCACCGGTACGATGAGGTCCACCCGGGGTGCGCCGTTTGGGCTCCCGCGATCCGCTGTCGGGACGGCCTGTTCATGATCTTTTTCCCAATGCCCGACGAAGGCATCTACACCGTCACCGCCCGTGATCCCGCGGGCGAATGGTCCGAGCCCCGGTTTCTGCAGGAGGGGAAGGGCATCATCGATCCCTGCCCCCTCTGGGACGACGACGGTTCGGCCTATCTGGCTTTCGCCTACGCCGGCTCCCGGGCCGGGATAAAGCACCGCCTGCACGTCCGCCCAATGTCCCCCGACGCGGGCGCCCTTCTGGGCGACGGCCGGATCGTCTTTGACGGGACCGAGGACCACCCGACCCTGGAAGGTCCCAAATTCCACAAGAAGGACGGTTGGTTCTTCCACTTCCAGGAACACCTGCCCTACGGCCGCATCTGCCACCTCCAGCCCGTGCGCTGGGAGGACGGCTGGCCCCTCATCGGTATCGACCAGAACGAGGAGGGTATCGGCCGCCCCGTCATCTCCCACAAGAAACCTGCCGGCGACTCCGCGCGCCGCGGTGCAGGTGCCCCAGGCGGATATCGCCAAGAGCCCCTACTCCCTCAGCCAGCGCGTCCCAGCAGGCGCCTTCCAGGCGGAGACGGAGATGGATTTCAATCCCGCTTCGATGGCAACCGAAGCGGGACTCGCGATCTTCGGCATCGACTGTCTCCAGAACGGCCTCGCCTCCTGGACCGGAAAGGACGGCGCAAGAAAACGGGTCCTGGCGATCAAGAAGAACGCCGTAGAGCTCTGCGCCGTCCCCTGCCCTCCGGGTCGCCTCCACCTGGTTCTGGACTTCTCCTTCGGCGGCGCCTGCCGTTTCGGTCTGCGGGCCGAAGCCGCGCGCATCGACTGGGTCGGCCCCTCCATGCAGGCCAGGAAAGGCGATTGGGTCGGCGCCCGGGTCGGCCTTTACTGCGTCTCCGGCGGTCCGTTCCCGACCGCCGACTACGCCGACTTCGATTTTTTCCGGTTCTCCCCGCCGGGGAAGTGAGTTTCGACGCTTATGAAACGGCGGTGTCGGAGCTCCGCCGTTCCCAATGTACGTTGCCGAACAGACCGTTGCCCTGCAGATCGTTACGTTGAACTTACCGGCAGAGAAGAATACCGCTGAATCGATACAGGCGGCGATGCGTTTCTCCGGCGGAATTTGATCGACGGGGTTGGAAAAATGAAAATCGGAATGACCGGCTGCATCAGGATCACGAGATTACTGAGCGGGGTCCTCGGCTTCGCAGGATGCTCGATAGGGGATGCCACGCCTATCGTCGCGACCCGTCCGGGTCCGCCCCCCGTCGATCTCGGCAGCGCCGCCAATTATGCGATCCTCGCCAAATCGGGGATTTCCGCAATTCCTTTTTCCCTTATCGTCGGCGATATCGGAATCAGTCCCGCAACCGAATCGCTGATGACGGGATTTTCCCAGACCAGGGTGATCGCGTATTCCACTTCACAGCAAGTCACCGGTTTCATGTATGCCGCCGACATGGCCGCTCCGACCCCGGCGAAAATGGGGGCCGCGATCGTCGACATGGAAACCGCCTATGCGGACGCGGCCGGCCGGGAATGCCCGGATCACCTCGATGATTTTTCGGGCCTTCTCGGTGGGAACCTCCTTCTGCCCGGCCTGTACAAATGGAATACCAGGGTCCTGGTTATGTCGGATGTAACTGTCTCGGGCGGCGTAGATGACTTATGGGTCTTCCAGATTTCGGGCGATCTCGTCGTAAACTACGCGGTCAATTTCATCCTGGCTGGCGGAGCGCAGCCGAAAAACATCTTCTGGCAGGTTGCCGGAACCGTTACGCTGGGCACAGCCTCCCGTGTGGAGGGCATCATCCTGTGCAAGACTTCCATCACGCTGAATACGGGAGCGAGAATCAACGGAAGGGCTTTCGCCCAGACCAGCGTCGCGCTGGACAAGGCGATCGTGACGGAACCTGCCCTTCAGTTGGCGTAAGGCATTCCGAAGGGGCGTCTCAACCGCGCCGATTGTCCATCTTGGACATTCCCGCGTATTTCGTGTACTGGATGGCAAACAAGGTTCGGGGCGGAAAAGAAATGTTGTATTATCGATGAACCGCCTTTAGAATTGCACCAGGGGCATCGCATCAATAAGATCATCCTGGACCGGAGTCTATTCGTCTCGGGGCTGGTCGTCGGCGCCGCAGCGCTCACGGCGGTCTTCGTCGCGTTCCTGGCGATCACCCACCTTCGGGCGGTCCGCCGCAGCCGGAAGTACCGGCTCCTCGGGGAACTGGCATCCGAAGTGAACCGCGCGATCCTGTTCAATGAGGACGAGGAAATAATTTTCTCCACCATCCTCGACTATGCGTTCAGGATACTCGAAAAGGTCAATCTCGGTTCGGTCCTCTCCTTCGACCCGAACGGGTACCTGGTCATAATCGCCTCCCATGGTTTCGATCCGGATTTCGTCCGGAATTTCAGGCTCCGGCTTGAAGACACCTTCCAATACCGGCAATCGGGGGGGAATATCTCCCAAGCGATGATCATCGAACCGGAGATCATCAAGGGATTCGCCGATAAGCTGGATTCGGAAGGCCGCGAATACAAATCGATCATCAGCGCCCCGCTGTTCGTCGGAGGAAGATTGTACGGCTTCCTCAACGTGGATTCAGTCCACGCCAAGCGTTTCGGCCCCGCCGATCTCGCCTTGTTGAAAAATCTCTCCGGCCAGATCGAAGTCTGCCTCCTCGCCCGGACGCGCTACCGCTCTTCCCTGGCCGAGTCGCGTACGGACGCTCTGACGGGCCTCCTGACGAGAGGATACTTCGAGGAGCTGGGGGCCCACGCGGTCAAGCACGCCACCCGGTACGATCTGGCGCTCACCTTCGGAATGTACGACCTTGACGGCCTCAAGCAGGTGAACGATGGATTGGGCCATCCCGCCGGCGACCTGCTCCTCGTCGCGGCCGCGAAGGCCATCTCCGGAACGGCAAGGAAATCGGACATATTCGGCAGGTACGGCGGCGACGAGTTCATCGCCGTCCACTACAACACCGACGCGAAGGAAATGACCGAAAGATCCCTCGAAAAACTGAAGGAACTCCGGGCCGCCCCCCTCTCTTTCGGCGGGAAGGAGATCGCGCCTTCGTTCTCCTTCGGTTTCGCCGACTTCCCCGCCGATGCGCAGGACGTGGCAGGCCTCATCTCGGTAGCGGACGCGCGCCTGTACGCGATGAAGTCGGAACGCAAGCGGGAGGCCGACCGAAAGGACAAGAAGGCGCCCGCGCCGAAACCAGCCGAAGAAAGGGATCATCTTCCCCGCGGCTCAGTCTCGTAGGTCCCCTCGATGTTCTCGAGGGATACTCAGGACCCCCAAACGTATTTCGTGCATATATGGTGCCGTTCGGAAATATTGAAACAGAAGCAAGACCTGTTCCGTCAAAAATGAAAAGTATATTCTCTTCTCCCGGTGAGGGGTGGGCTTGCATCGATGGGGATGGCTCTCCAACTCCTCTTGAAGGATGGCTGACGACCAAGGATGAAATCACCGAAGTTAAAGTACGATATGCATTCATGAATTCGATGTACATCGAACCGAATTCCGATCACGACCGACTAAAATTCCAAGCAGTTGTTTTTTTGCGGAAAATCCGTCATCAAGCGTTCGGAGCAAGCCGATTCCCTCCGTTTAGCGCCAACAAAAAAAACAACCGGTTGGGCAAAACCACCTCGGTGCAAAATCATCTTTTCGATCAAGCAACTGAATGCCGCCCGGACAGGTGAGAGGAGTAACCATGTCCGCGCCCCCGCGGCATGCTGTTTTATCCAATTCGGCCCGGCGAAATGTCCGTTGAGGTCCGTATTGGCCAGGCGGATACTGGAATTCATCTGGGTGAAGACGCCCAGGCCGGTCACGTCCCTCCCCCGGCTTCTTGGTATTCACATCGTCGGCGAAAACCGCGGGGTTGTTGATGTCGCGGATCTGGTCGGGTTTCGTACGGTCGATCGCCGCCTGGATGCCGGGAATGGGGGGACGGTCGGTCCGCGCTGATCGATCCCTCTGCCGGCCGGCATTCTTGTCAAGATGCTTCCAGAACGCAGCGATCGAGCAGGACAAGCAATTCAGCGGTATTCCAGGGCTTCATGATGACGCCTTCAAGCTTCACTTGTTTCTTGAGTTCTTCCACGATGGAAGCGTCGGCTTGACCGGTGATCATGATCAGCTTGATTCCCGGGTGCTTCGAATGGACTTTCCTCAGAAGTTCATCGCCTTTGATCACCGGCATGAGCCAATCGGTGATCACGATGATGACCTCGATTCCTTCCGAAACGAAGTCGTCGATCAGGCCGATGGCGGATCCCGCGTCCATCACGGTCTCATAGCGGAAACGGCTCCCGAAATGCGCCTTGATGAGTTGCTTGAGGGAAAGAAGGATTATCGCCTCGTCGTCCACAATCACTATCGCGCTATTCGTCATTTGTTCTTTCCTCGCTCGTCTTTGGCAGCAGTACGGTGAACGTGGTCATGCCTGGTCCGCTTTCCAAAACGAGCGTTCCCTCATGCTCTTCGATTATCCCCTTCGATATGGACAACCCGAGTCCTGTACCCTGGCCCGGCTGCTTCGTCGTGAAGAAGGGGGTGAATAGCTTGCTCCTGTGAGCCTCCGGTATTCCTGGACCGGAGTCGGAGATCGATACTCCGATATGCGACTCCCGATCGAATACGCGTATCCCGAGAAGGCCCCGGTAATTCATAGCCTGTATCGCATTATTTATCAAGTTTACCCACACTTGGTTCAGTCTGTCGCGGTGGCACCGAAGGCGGGGGACCTCTTCATACTCCTTCCGTATCTCGATGCCTTGCTTGAGCTTGTTGTAGTATAGCGTGAGGATTACGTCGATCTCGCCGCGGATATCAACAACTGTCGTTTCGCCGGCGATGTCGAGGCGCATGTAGGTCTTAAGCGCCTGTATGACCTTCGATGCCTTTTCCGATGCCGTTTCGATTATCTTGCTCGATCGGATGAGCCAGGAGATCTCGTTGGCGACGCGTACCAAATCGGCGGCACGCGGCGAGACGATTTCGCGTGAGTATACGGCCGGGTCACCGGAGAAACCGATCTCCAGGAGGTCGTCGGCCATGCAGAAGGGATCTTCGACGCCGAGGGCCTGTAGCTTTGCCATCAACCGGCTGTTCGCCCCGCGATCGCCGAGAATAGCATCCGGGGATCTCGCCGGATCGGCGGCCATCCCGTACAGAGTCATGAAAAAGGCGAGTTCCCGTTCCGAAAGGGCCGCGAGCAAGGCCGGGAGCTTCCGGAGCGTCCTATCGAGCGCTTCGATGAAATTCTGGTTCGACGAAGTGATGGCCCCCAGCGGAGTATTCAGCTCGTGGGCTATTCCCGCGACCAGCTGGCCGAGCACCGCCATCTTCTCGGATTCGACGAGCTGGTCCCGGGTCGCCTGCAAGTCCCGAATCGTTCCGCCCAGCTCGTCGTTCGATTTTTCCAGCTCGAGGGTCCTCTCGCGGATCGTCATCTCGAGCCCTTCGTTCAGCCGCTTGATCTCCGTTTCCGCCCCGATCCTTTCCGCGATTTCGCGCTTCAGCTCGTCAAGGGTATCCTTCAGCCAGGCGGACATGGTGTTGAAGCCTTCGGCGAGTGCGCCGATCTCATCCTTCGATCGTACGACGATAGCGTTGCCGGTATCCCCCTCGATGATCCGCCTCGTCCCTTCCAATATCGTGATCACAGGACGCGTGATGCTCCTGGCCGAAAAGTACGCGAGTATCGTCGAGAACATGAGGGCAATAATCGCGACGCAGACGAAGGCCGCGATCGCCTGATTCCGGACCCGATAAAAATCCTTCTCTGAAATGCCGAGAGCGAGGCTTCCGATGGGCTCATCTGCCGCACCCTCGAGCCGCGAAAAGAGGAAGACGTACGCGTCGGATCCGATCGATATCCGGTAATAGCGGGAGTCCTCGATCCGGTCGAATGCCGCCCCGGCGTCAAGGAACCGTACCGTCGTGCCGTCGAGTTCTCCCGATTCGGAGAAGATCAGCGGCCGGACGGCGTTGCTGACGAGGACCGGCGCCTCCACGCTCCGGCATATTTCATCGAAGAGCGCGTCCCGGCTGCCGTCCGCGGTCTGGGCGAGCGCCTCCCCGGCCAGCGCGAAGCCCAGCAGGTCTCCGCTGAAGTCCCGAATAGGAGCGATCGAAGCGATATATATATCGTCGCTCCTGATCTCGACCCCCAGCGCCCGAAAGTCGATCGGACTCCGGTAGCCAGCGTTCGCGGCGAAAGTCGAAGCGGCATCGGATGCGGCCCGCGAGAGCGTTTCTCCGTCCACCGCCGGCACCGCCGAGGCCGCCGCTCCATCCACGTATGCGTCGGTCAGAACGCTCCCGTCCGGCTTGAGGATAACGGCGAAGCTCAGGTCGTTGGCTATGACCACTTTATCCATGTAGGTCGAAATCGACTGCTGAAGAAGGAGCTGGAGGTTCACGATCACGAGATTCTCGCCGGCGATGGAGCGGGCGATCTTCTCCAGTTCGTTTTCCCTCTTCCCGAAGATGAGCTCAGCCTTCGTCAACTTGTCGCGCAGCCGCTCCTGCATATTCTCTACGGAAAAGCGCGACAAGAATTGCACGGAAAAGATGCCCGCGAGCGCCATCGGAATGGTGGAGACAATGATGAAAAGGGCCAGGACCTTATTTATTAAGGAGGGTTTGGCTTTCCGGCCCTTGATTTCCGCGCTCAAACGCTCCCCCTCCCCGCCGAAAAACCCATTCGGCAGTCTCCGTATCAAATGCAAGTGTAATGCATTGGATGCGTGGAAATATAGACTGAATTCGTCTGCCGTTTTTCCCGGGTGCTGCGTTTACGTCCGGGAACGCCGTTTTAGCACATGGCATAATATTGTCGGTTGCCTCGGGATACCAGGCAAATCCGATGTGAGGTCAACATGGAGACCGTCAACATTAACCGGTGTTCTCCGGTAAATCGAACTTCCTGTGTGCGCTGGCGAACAGACGCCGAAAAAGCCCCCATTTAATATATCCGTATGAGGAGGGAGCGTCGCCGGTATAATCCGGCGGCGATCTTCAAAATCAACCGATCAGTTACGGAGGTATTTGTTTGAAAAAGTACATGAAATATTTTTCTGCGTTCATATTGGCAGGCGCTTTGCTTTCCGCCTGCAACAGTCCTGTCGGGAAATCGGACACCACCGCGCCTTCCGTTAGTTCGACCGGTCCGGTGAACCTGTCCATCGGAGTGGCCACCAACAGCAATCTCACCATCACCTTCAACGAAGAAATGGACGCCTCGACGATTAACGCCGGGACTTTCACCCTCAAGCAGGGATCGACCGCTATCGCGGGCGCCGTGACCTACGCCGGGACTACCGCAAACTTCAATCCCACCGTTGATCTTGCGAGCAGCACCGTCTATACGGCGGCGATCGGGATCGGAGCACTGGATCTGGCTGGCAATGCCCTGACTGCCGCCACGACCTGGAGCATCACCACCGCCGTGGCGCCGGATACCACTGCGCCCAGCATCAATTCCAGCATTCCATTGAATCTCGCTTCAAACATCGCGACCAACGGAAACATCACCGCCACCTTCAGCGAAGTGATGGATTCCGCTACGCTGACGAGCACGACCTTCACCCTCAAGCAGGGATCGATCGCTATCGCGGGCGCCGTGACCTACATCGGCTCTACCGCTAGCTTCAACCCCGCCGTCGATCTTGCGAGCAGCACCGTCTATACGGCATCGATCGGTACCGGAGCAGAAGATCTGGCCGGCAATGCCCTGGCTGCCGCCAATACCTGGACCTTCACCACCGCCGCGGCGCCGGATACCACCGCGCCCACCGTCGCTTCCAACGTTCCGCTTGATCTGGCATCCGACATCGCGATCAACGCCAACATCACTGCTTCCTTCAGCGAAGCGATGGATTCCGCAACGCTGACTGGCACGACCTTCACCCTCAAGCAGGGATTGAATTCCGTGGCGGGCGCCGTGAGCTACCTGGGCACGACCGCGAGCTTCGATCCCTCCGCCAATCTCGCGTACGGCACGGTCTATACGGCATCGATCGGAACCGGAGCCGAAGATCTGGCCGGCAATGCGCTGACCGCCGCCAAGACCTGGAGCTTCACCACCAGCCCCGCAAGTACCCTTGCGCCGGTCGACCTGGGAAGCGCCGGAAATTTCGTCATCCTGTCGAAATCGGGTATCGATACCGCTTCGGCGACAACTGCGATTACCGGAGACATCGGCGTGAGCCCCGCCGCCGCAACCTACATCACGGGATTCTCCCTGGCCATGGACGCGACGAACACGTTCTCCATTTCTCCTCTGGTGACCCAGAAAGTATATGCGGCCGATTACACGCCGCCGACTCCGAGCTACATGACCACCGCGGTGGGCGATATGGAAACCGCCTACACCAACGCCGCGGGCCGGCCTGATCCCGATTTCACCGAACTCGGCGCCGGCGATATCAGCGGGATGACGCTCGTTCCCGGACTGTACAAATGGGGAACGGCGCTCCTGATCACATCCGATATCACACTTTCAGGCGGCCCGACCGATATCTGGATTTTCCAGATCGCCGAAGGCCTCACATTCGCGAACGGCGTGAATGTCGTTTTGGCCGGAGGGGCGGTACCCGAAAACATCTTCTGGCAGACCTTCGGCGCGGTGTCCTTGGGTACGACCGTACATGCGGAGGGAATCATCCTGAGCTATTCGGAAATCGCCCTTGCGACCGGAGCGACCATCAACGGCCGGCTCTATTCGCAGACCGCGGTCACCTTGGACGCCAATGCGGTGACGCAGCCAGCCCAATAATTCCGGACCCGTTGGCTCTATCGGCAACAATATAAAATGGACCGAATCGATACGTGGACAAGGCATCGGTTCAAATCCGATGCCTTGTCCCTTTCATTTCGCAGCCGGATCGCGATAGGGACTTGCGCGCATATACGAGGAACGGAATAGCACCTATCATGGGGAATAAAGTATTCTGAGAGGTAGCCGATGGCAAGAAAACAGTCCGATACGGCTTCCTACAAGATCGCCGCTTCCATCGCGGCGACCGCCTTGTTGGTCGCGATCGGAATCATTTCATCCTTCCGGTCTTTCAGGCAAATCACGGAAGCGGGCGAAGTGAGGAAGGCATCCCTGGCCGTATTGAAGCGGGCGAATGAATTCCTGTCCGCATTGAACGAAGCTGAAACCAGCTTCCGCGGCTTCCTGATCACGGATGACGACAGATTTCTTGAACCCTATTTGGCGGTCCGCGACGATTTCGGAAAACGTCTGGAAGAATTGCACCGTCTTGCCCGTTCAAACGATAGCCGCGGGTATCTCGACAAGCTTGATCCGCTGATCGCCATTAAATTGAGCTATCTTGCGAGGACCATCGATCTCCGACGCACCGGTGCCCTTACTTCGGTCATCGCGGAAGTGCGGGGCGATGAAGGCAAAGTCCTGATGGATTCCATCCGTGCCGGCATGCACGGCTTCATCAATATCGAAGACGAACTGCTGATCAGATATGAGGCGGATTTCCAGGCAAAGATGCGCCGGCTCAGCATGATGATCTCCGCCACAAGTCTTTTCACCCTCCTGTTCGCTTTCCTTTTCGCGTTCCTGCTATATAAAGAGACGAAATTGCGTCTCAAGAACTCCATATACCACGAAACGAAAGAGTTGCTGGAAATACAGGAGGGGACGAACCGGAAATTGCGTGAGGCCAACGCCACCCTGCAGGAAAGCGAAGAGAAACTATCCGTTACGTTCAATTCCATCGGAGACGCAGTGCTGACCACCGACGCGTCCGGGCGGGTGACCGGCTTGAATCCCATCGCCGAGCAGCTGACCGGCTGGCAGTACGCGGAGGCACGAGGTCGATCGGTGGATGAGATTTTCCGCATCATCAACCAGGAAACCCGTCAACCCGCCGCCATTCCGATTATGGAAACCCTGGCGAAAGGGACGACGCAGGGTTTGGCCAACCATACGGTGCTGATTTCCCGCGACGGCAGCGAGTGCGCGATCGCCGACAGTTGCGCGCCGATCCGGAACCGCGACGGAGAGGTGTCCGGCGCCGTCCTGGTGTTCCGCAACGTATCCAAGGAGTACGCCGCCCAGCAAGCCTTGCGCGACAGCACAGCGCTCGTCCACACGATCCTCAATACCGTCGTCGACAGCATCATCACCATCCAGGCCCGCGGCGGAATCATCGAGACGGCCAATCCGGCTGCGGAGCGGATGTTCGGCTATACCGCGGCGGAACTTGTCGGCCGTAATTTCAGCCTGCTGGTTCCCGAGCTCGACCAGGACAGACGGAACGGATCTTTGGAGTATTACAGCGCGAGCGCCGAAGCGCGCGCCAGCGGCCTCGGGCGGGAAGTCGTCGGAAAACGAAAGGACGGAAGCCTATTCCCTTTGGAAATCGCGGTGAGCGAAATGATTCTGGGCGGGCAACGGTTCTTCACCGGAATATTGCGCGATATCACCACGAGGAAGAATGCGGAAGAGGCCCTCCTTGATGAGGGCGCCTTGCAGCGCGCGATATTCAACAGCGCGAACTTTTCGAGCATAGCGACGGACGCGAAAGGCGTCATCCAGATCTTCAACGTAGGCGCGGAACGCATGCTGGGTTACAAGGCCGCGGAAGTGATGAACAAGATCACTCCCGCGGACATCTCCGATTCGCGCGAAGTGATAGCGCGCGCGGAAGCGTTGAGCCTCGAGCTTTCTACTCCCATCTCGCCGGGATTCGAAGCGCTGGTGTTCAAAGCGTCCCGGGGGATCGAAGACATCTACGAACTGACCTACATACGCAAGGACGGCAGCCGTTTCCCCGCGGTCGTCTCCGTCACGGCCCTGCGCGACGCCCAGAACGCCATCATCGGCTACCTGCTGATAGGCACCGACAACACCGTCCGAAAGCATATTGAAGCGGAGCGCGCCCTGTTGAACCAGGCCCTGCTGGACAAGAACGAAGAGCTGCAGATCGCCAAGGTGGTCGCGGAAAAGGCGAACCTGGCAAAGTCGGATTTCCTTTCCAGCATGAGCCATGAGCTGCGAACGCCGCTCAGCGCCATACTGGGCTTTTCCCAACTCATGGAATCCGGCGAGCCTCCCCCCACGCCGTCGCAGAAAAGAAGCATCGATCAGATACTCAAGGCAGGGTGGTACCTGCTGGAATTGATAAACGAAATCCTCGATCTCGCGCTCATCGAATCCGGAAAAATGTCCCTGTCGATGGAACCGGTAGCGCTCGCCGAACTCCTGTCCGAATGTCGTTCGATGATAGAGCCCCAAGCCCAAAAGCGCGATATCAATGTCGTTTTCACCCCGCTGGACATCCCCGGTTTCGTACTTGCCGACCGGATGCGATTGAAGCAGATACTCATCAACCTCCTTTCCAATGCGATAAAATACAACAGGGAGGGCGGCTCCGTAACCGTGGACTGCATCCCCGATCCTCCCGATTCGATAAGGATCAGCGTCAGGGACACCGGCGAGGGTCTGGCTCCGGAACAACTGGCGCAGCTATTCGAACCCTTCAACAGGCTAGGCCGGGAAGCGATCATGGAAGAAGGTACCGGCATCGGCTTGGTCGTATGCAAGCGCCTGATCGAATTGATGGGCGGCGTCATCCGCGCGGAAAGCGTTGTCGGACAGGGCAGCGTGTTCTGGATCGAGATGGACCTCATGGATGAGACCGATCGTATCGCTCCCTCAACATTGACCGATTCGGAAATGAAGCGCGCCGTCCCGGGCGACGCCTCGAAGCGCACCATATTGTACGTCGAGGACAACCCGGCCAACCTCATGCTGGTCGAGGATCTCATCGCCCGGAGACCCGACCTTCGCCTGCTCAGCGCAAGGGACGGCCAGCACGGCATCGACGTTGCCCGTTCGGCCCTTCCGGACGTGATCCTCATGGACATCAACCTGCCCGGCATCAGCGGCATGGACGCGCTGAAGATCCTGGCCGCAGATCCGGCGACGAAGCGCATTCCGGTAGTCGCGGTAAGCGCGAACGCGATTCCCCGCGATATCGAACGAGGACTAAAAGCCGGATTTTTCCGTTATCTTACCAAACCCATACGCGTCAACGAATTCATGGATACCCTGGACCAGGCTCTAAAATTCGCGAAGGATAAAGCATGATTGTCAGCGATTCCGAAATCTTCAAAGCGAGCATCCTGATCGTGGACGACCAGCAGACGAACATATACTTGCTGGAGCAATTGCTCGCCGAGACCGGCTACATAAACGTCAGCTCCACGATGAATCCGCAGGAAGTCTGCGGATTGCACCGGGAAAACCGTTATGATCTGATTCTTCTGGATCTTCAGATGCCGATCATGGATGGATTCCAGGTTATGGAAGGCCTCAAGTCGGACAATGCGGAGGATTATATTCCGGTTCTGGTCATAACCGCCCAACCGAGCCACAAGTTGAGGGCCCTCCAATCGGGTGCGAAGGATTTCATCAGCAAACCGTTCGACTTGGTCGAAGTCCGCACGCGAATCCACAACATGCTTGAAGTGAGGCTGCTGTACACAAAGCTGGAGAACTACAACGCTGAACTGGAACGGACGGTACGGGAACGCACCGCGGAACTGCGGGAAAGCGAAGCCCGTTTCCGCAGCCTTACCGAGCTTGCCTCCGATTGGTATTGGGAACAGGACGAAAACATGAACTTCACCAAAGTCTCCGGCCCCGTCCTGGAGATGCTCGGAATCCGCGTCGGGCCACTGGAGGGCGATCCCGCCGATGCCGGGTCGGGCGGATGGAACGAATCCGAACGGATCGCGCTTCAGGCGAGCATCGCCGCCCGGCAGCCTTTCCTGGATCGCGTATTCAGTCGCGTAAAAGCCGACGGAACCGAACAGAAATTCAAGGTAAGCGGAGAGCCGATGTTCGATCGATCCTGCCGCTTCACGGGCTATCGGGGCATCGGCGTCGAGCTGATCGAACGTGCGTAGGATAGCGGAAAAGGCCCGTTGACGATGTCCGAAGTACCCGGTCCGAAACAGAACCGCCTTCTTTCCGCGTTGCCGAAAACGGAATTCGATACGCTGGCCGCGCACCTGGAACTCGTCCCCATGCCGCTCGGGAAAATGCTGTACGAGCCGGACGACCAGATGCAGTACGCCTACTTTCCGACCACGGCCATCGTCTCCCTGCATTATGTCACGGAGTCCGGCGCCTCGGCGGAAACCGCGGGGGTGGGTAATGAAGGGGTCGTGGGCATTTCCCTGTTCATGGGAGGCGACACCACTCCGAGCTCGGCGGTGGTGCAAACCGCGGGTCAGGCCTACCGGCTGGACCGCCGCTTCCTCATGCTGGAATTCAGGCGCGCCGGTAAATTCCAGCGACTGCTGCTCCGCTACACCCAGGCCCTCATCACGCAGATGTCCCAAACCGCGGTGTGCAACAGGTACCATTCGGTCGAACAGCAGCTGAGCCGCTGGCTGCTGCTTACCCTCGATCGCATGCCGACCAATGAACTGATCATGACGCAGGAATTGGTGGCGAGCATGCTCGGCGTCCGCAGGGAGGGCATCACGGAAGCCGCCGGGAATCTGCAGCGCGACGGCTTGATAAGCTACCGGCGCGGCCATATAGCGGTGATCGACCGAAAGGGGCTGGAAAAGCATGCCTGCGAATGTTACGCCGTCGTAAAGACGGAACTGGACCGCCTGCTATCGGATGTCCAGGATTCCTAGGGTTCTCCCCGACGAGCCCTCCAACGCCCGCTCCCGGCTACAGCCTCAATATCCGCGCCCTGGTGAGGATTTCCGGTCCCTTCGCGCTCATGAGCACGTCGTTCTCCAGCCTGCAGCCGCCGTGGACGGGATCGTACAGGCCCGGTTCCAGCGTGAAAACCATGCCGGGCGAAAGTTTCCATTCGTTGTCGGCGCGGCTGCGGAGGGCGGGAGCCTCGTGGGCTTCCAGCCCGATGCCGTGGCCGAGGGCATGCGGCATCGTCCGCTTGGCCTTGGCGAACAAAGCGTCGACGGCGAGGGATATCTCCCGTGTCGGGACGTCCGGAACGATCATGGACAGGGCGAGGTCGTAAGCCTTCTCCACCAGGGACAGCATGCGGGTCTGGGTACGGGACAGGGGGCCGCGCGCGACGGTGATCGTCACGTCCGTCGTATAGCCGTGGAATTTAAGGCCGAAATCCAGGATCGAAAGACCGTTACCGCCGAAGGGGTCCGCAGTAAAGGCGGGGACCGCGTGGATCCCGAAACTACGTGAAGGCCCCGCCGCGATGGTCTCGAAACCCGTCCCCTCGCAGCCGCGGCTCCGCGCGGCCGCTTCTATGAAGAGGGCCACGTCGGTCTCGGTTTTGAGTGCGCCCGAGGCGAATTCGGTCTCCAGCAGACCGGTCAGTTCGTTCGTGATAACAGCAGCCTCGCGGAGGATGCGGATCTCCTCCTCGTCCTTGACGGCCCGCATGGAGACGATCTCCTCATCGGCGCCTCCGTCCCTGCACAGTACGTCGTAATCGCCCAGGCCTTCCACGTACTTCAGGAACATCGGATAGGCCGTCCCCGAAGGGATCTCAACCTTGGACCCTGCGGGGATCTTGAAGAATTCGGCGATGGAACGGGCGGCCTTGATCGGGTGTCGCTCAAAATCGGTATAGGGGATCAGGTGCTCGGCGTCGGCGTACAGCCGCGCCAGGTGCGCGTCCCAGGGGACCAGCGCGCAGCGCCGGTCGACGGAGAGGAACAGGAGGGAATCCCCCGGTTGCCCCGTGAGCCAGCGGACCGCCGGATCGCGCCGCCCTTCGGCGTCCTCCAGCATGAGCATGGCGACGCTTTCGCCGGCCATCCAATCGTATAGCCGGTTCCTCCGGATTTCGTATGCGTTCACGGGCAAGCTCCTTGGCGGCGGCCTTCGATTTCATCAAGTACTTGGGAGAAAGCGGCGACGACCGCCGCTATCCGGGCTTCGTCGATCCAGTAGTGGACGACGAAACGGAACGAGCCGTCCTCTCCCGGATTCACGAGGATGCCGCGCTCCCTCATAACCTCAACCAGCCGGTCGCCCGCATCGGCCGGAAGCCTGCAGGGATCCACGCGGAAAAACACCATATTGATCTGGACGCCGGGCACGTCCACGGTGATGCCCCTGATCCGCGACAGGGCGAAAGCGAGGATACGGGCGTTCTTGTGGTCCTCGGCGAGACGTTCCCGCATTTCCCGGAGGGCCAGAAGGCCTGCCGCGGCGAGGATGCCCGCCTGGCGCATCCCGCCGCCCATGGCCTTTCGCCTGGAACGCGCCTTGTCGATGAAGTCGGCGCTACCCGCGAGCATGGAGCCGACGGGCGCGCAGAGACCCTTGGATAGGCAGAACATCACCGAATCGGCGCGCGCGGCGATGTCGCACGCAGGGACGCCCAGGGCTACCGCCGCGTTGAAGAGCCGCGCTCCGTCCAGGTGGACAGGAACGCCCCGCCGCAACGAAACCTCCCGGACCAGGTCCATATCGTCCAGGGGAACCACCCGGCCGGATGAATGTGCGTTCTCCAGGCAAATGAGCGAGGTAGCCGGATAGTGGATGTCGGAGCCCCGGATGCGCGTCTCCACGGCGACCGGATCCATCCGGCCGCAGGGAGCGCCCACGGTACGCGTCTGAACCCCCGCTATGAGCGCCGCTGCTCCCGCTTCATGCTGGATAATATGGCATTCCTCGCCGAGGATGACTTCCGTGCCCCGCGGGCACCAGGTCAGGAGCGAGAGCTGGTTCCCGAAAGTCCCCGAAGGGACGAGGAGGGCCTTTTCCTTTCCGACGAGCTCGGCGGCATAGGCCTCCAGCTCGTTCACGGTCGGATCGTCGCCGTAGACGTCGTCCCCGACCGCGGCGGTCGCCATGGCTTTCCGCATGGCCTCGGTAGGCCAGGTTACCGTATCGCTTCGCAAGTCAATGAGGTTCATGGGCAGGAGTGTAGCCGCAGCGCGCCGTCGGGGCAAGCGCCCGGCGACCGCCGGAGGGGGCTACCGCAATACGCGTTGACCACGGGCCGTTCAGGACCTATTATTCTGTCATGACCGCGCCGCCGCCCCTGCAATACTACGTCTACCTCGCGTGCGCCGCGATTCTCGTGCTCGCCTTGTTGCCTACCGCATATTACGCTTGGCGCTCGCGCGTTTCGGACACCGCGGGCGGAGCCAAGCTGGAACTGTCGCGTTTCCTCGTTTTTTCCATCGGCTACCTCATCGTCAATTCGCTTGAGATTCTCTGGCAGACCGATGCCGGTACGCTCTTCTTCGCCTCGCTCTGCTATCTATTCCTTACGGCCCTGCCAACGGGGTGGTTCCTCTTCGCCCTTGAGCATTCCGGCAAGCACGCGCTCGCCCGCCGCCTGCGGCCCTTCCTCTGGATCGTGCCCTTCGCCTCCCTCGCCGTTGTCTTCACGAATTCCTGGCATCGCCTGCATTGGGCCGAATGGACCTTCTTCCGCACGGGACCCTTCGTCGCGATGAGCGCGCTTTCCTATGGTCCGTTGTTTTGGGGCCTGTATTTCTATCTGCAATTCCTCGTATTCGGAGGCGTCGCTTTCGTGATCGGCGCCCTCTTCCGTACGGCGCGTGCCCTGAACCGGCAAAGCGCGATCGTCGCGATGGGCGCCCTCGTGCCCGTCGCCTTCAATATCGCTTATGTCCTAAGACTCATTCCGGGACTCCAAAAGGATTTCTCATCGGTGAGCTTCGCCCTCGCGGGCATCATCTTCACCGTCGGCGTCTATCACGATCGGCTTTTCGATCTCGCCCCCATCGCCAAGCGCGCCTTGGTCGACGCACTGGCCGATCCCCTGATCGCCGTGGACGGCGACGGAAGAATCGTAGCCGCCAATTCCGCCGCGTGCCGCGTCTGCGGTTTGCCTGAAGATCCTTCCGGAAAGACGGCGGCGGACGGAAGCGCCTTCCTGGCGGCCGTAATGTCCGCGATCGCCGGCAGCGCCGGAGGCTCCTGTGAACTAAGCCCGGACGGGGAGGTCTGGTACGAAGTCCGCGTCGCCGACGTTCCTGCGAAGGGCCGCCGGCTCAACCTGTATTCCATGCGCGACGTCACCGAGCGCCGTCGCCTGTTGGACGAGAAGACCGCCCTCGTGGAACGTCTTTCCCGGGCGATGGAAGACCTGCGCACCGTGCAGGGCATCATTCCGATCTGCGCCTCCTGCAAGAAGGTGCGCGACGACTCCGGCTACTGGCAGCAGGTGGAGAGTTATGTCGCGACCCTGACGGGCGCCGAATTTTCACATGGACTTTGTCCGGATTGCCGCGGCCGGCTGTATCCGGAATTCATGAATAAGATTACGAGCGAGGGAGGAACAGACGATGGTAGTCCGTAGACCGGAAATGAAGATCGAGCTCAAGGATAAAATGCGGGGAGGAGAGGGCACGACCACCCTCATCCATTACGTGGACGGCGCGACGATGAAGAACGCCCGCCTGCTGGCGGAGGTCACGATCCCGCCGGGCGCATCCATCGGCGAGCACCGTCACGACAGCGAGACCGAGTACTACCTGATACTCTCGGGAAACGGCATCGTGGTGGACGACGGCACGGACAAGCACGTCGGCCCCGGCGACGTCGTCGTCACGGGAGACGGAGCCTCGCACTCCATCCGGAACGCCGGAAAGGAGCCGCTGAAGCTCATCGCGGCGATCATCACTTACTGACCATCATATAACTATGCGAATACGGAAGCGCGAGCGAGCGGAGCTTCTTGCGCTTCCGGTCCCGCAGCAGGAAGGCGCCTGATGCCGACGCGAGCAGACACCCGCCGACGATGGCGGCGAAGGTGTACTGCCCGTGCTGGAAGGGCAGATCCACGTTCATGCCGAAGAAGCTGACGATGAGGGTGGGGATCATGAGCACGATGGAGACGATGGTCAGCCGCTTCATCACGATGTTCAGGTTGTTGGAGATGACGCTGGCGAAGGCGTCCATCATACCGGTGAGGATGGACGAGTAGATGTTCGCCATCTCGATCGCCTGCTTGTTCTCGGTGAGCACGTCCTCAAGCAAATCGCCCTCGTCTTCCTTGAAGCGGATGAGCGGGGATTTCTGCAGCTTCTCCAGCAGCAGCTCGTTGGTCTTCAGGCTCGTGGTGAAATAGACGAGGGACTTCTGTATCGAAAGGAGCTGGATCAATTCGTAATTCTTGACCGACTTCTGCAGTTCCCGTTCGATGATTGCGGTCTTCTTGTTCAGGTCCTTCAAGGCCCTGAGGTAGACGAGCGCTGCCCTGCCGAGCAGGTTAAGGATGAAGGCGCTCTTGTTCCTGATGTTGAAGTCGCGCACCCGGTTCCGCGACAGGTCGTCCAGGGCCTCGCTGGAACGCTGGCAGACGGTGACGATCTTGTCGGAGAAGAGGATGATGCCGAGTGGGACGGTGAAATAGGCCACTTCGAAATTACCGTCGAAGACGGGAAGGCGCACGATGAGGGCGGTGTATTCGTCCTCCTTCTCGATACGCGCCTGTTCGTCGGCGTCCATGATGTCCTGCAGGAGCTCGGAGGCTATCCCGAATTCCTTCTCCAGCCGATGCAGATCCTGCTTGTCCACTTCGCGGGCGTCGACCCAGCAATGCTTGATCAGGCCGTCGGTTTCGACCAGACCTCTGTCCTCTTGTACGCGTATGGTTATCATGTCGGTTCCTCCTGCGGCGCTCCGGCCGGGGAGGAACCTGCGGCTCGAAGGGAGCCTAGGAACGGTCCGCCGGGAAGAGCGCTGAAATGTTCAGGCGTATATGGTAGGGGATAGTGCTACTACCCCCGCCGTCCGAATCGGACATGGCGCTTCCTCCCGTGCTTATTTCGCGGCTTCCGTACGGAGGCCGCCAAGACCTATCTTTCACATTGGGATTATATACGAATTCGACCCGAAGCTTCAAGAGAAAGGCTGCCGGACGGCGGCCCCGGACGGCGGCCCCGGACGGCGGCCTATTCCCACTTGAACAGCGCGGCCGCGAGTCCCAGGAATAATGCCGTGAGAACGGCAAGGAAGGCCAAATCGGGGAGCACGGCCATGAAGCCGGCGCCCTCCAGCATGACGGCACGGGTAGCCTCGGTGAAGCGCGTGAGCGGCAGGAATCGGGCGACGCGGGAGAGTATCGGGGGAGTCCCCTCAAGCGAGAAGAAGACGCCGGAAAATGCCATCATGGGCAGGGTCACAAGATTCAGGAGGCCTGCCGCCAACTCCTCGCTACGCAGGCGCGCCGACAGCGCGAGCGCTATGGAAATCATGCAAAGGATGGACATGACCGCGACCAGGAGGAGGAGGGCGTAGCTGCCCTCCATCCGGAAGCGGAGGAAAAGATTCGTGCCGAAGTAGACGAAGACGGAAGTCGCCACGACGATGGCGAGGCGGCTGGCCGCCTGGGCGGTCACGAAGTTCAGGGCATGCACGGGAGTCGCCTTGAAACGCTTGAGCACTCCGTTCTTACGGTAGCGGACGATCACGATGCCGACCCCGAAGAGGCTGGAAAACATCATATTCATGCCGATGACTCCGGGCACGAGCCAGTCGGCGTAGCGGATCGGCGCCCCGCTGACAGCTTTTTCGGTAAAAGTTGACTTCTCGGCGACAAGGAGCCGCCGCAGGAGTGATCCGTTCTTGGACTGGTCGTTGAGCGAATAGGACCGTTCGCCGAAATCCACCACGAGGTCCAGCTGGTGCCGCCTCAGCTTCTCCAGGGCGACTTCCGCATCGGCCCTCGCGTAAGGGATCAGCTTCGCCTGCTCCAGCGAGTTCGCCGAGAAGCTGCCGTCGTCGGCGCCGATCACGGCTATCTTGAAGAGGGCGTCCCCCTTGCCGGAGAAGGCGAAGGCGAGGCCGAGGATCAGCAGGGCGGGGAAGAAAAGGTTCCAGAGGAAGGTGCCGCGGTCGCGCACGAATTCCATGGTGCGCGCCTTGAACATAGCGGCGAATTGTCGTCCTATCACGTTTTCTCCTTCAGGTGCGGAGCGAGGACCCGGTCAGCTTGATGAAGAGGTCTTCCAGGTCAGGCTTGTGGATGGACAGGCCTTGCAGGTCTATCTTCGCTTCGATCAGGTCCCGCAGGCTCGCGTCGAGCCCGGTGGTCTGAAGTTCCAGGAAATCATCGCCGATGAGCATGCCTTTGAAGTCTTTCAGCGAGTCCTGGCAACAGCCGTCGTAGGGCAGGCGGATAAGGGCGCCCTCGAAGTGCTTGGCCAGCAGGGCCTGCGGCGAATCGATCTCCAGGATCTTGCCGTGATCCATGATGGCGACGCGGTCGCAAAGAAGCTGGGCTTCGTCCATATAGTGGGTGGTCAACAGGATGGTCGCGCGCTCGGCCTTGATCCGTCCGATCAGGTCCCAGAAGTTGCGCCGCGCCTGGGGATCGAGCCCCGTGGTCGGTTCGTCCAGGAAAACCATTTCCGGCCGGGGAAGGACCGCGAGCGCCAGGAGCATGCGCTGGCGTTGGCCGCCCGAAAGCTTGCGGTTGTCCCGTTCCAGGATGTCCTCCAGGGAACAGAGGGCCACCACTTCATCGAATTTCCGCGGAGAGGGGTAGAACGCGGAGAACAATTCGATGGTTTCGCGGACCGTGATGAACTCCGGCAGGGCGGTGGTCTGGAACTGGATGCCGACCTTCTGCTTGAAATCCCGGCCGATGGGCGTTCCGCGAAACAGCACGCGTCCCGCATCCGGCGTCACGATGCCCTCCATCATTTCGATGGTGGTGGTCTTTCCCGCCCCGTTCGGACCGAGGAGCCCGAAACATATCCCTTCCTGGATACCGAAGGAAACATCGTCCACAGCCTTCACCGGCCCGTAATTCTTCGAAAGCCGTTCGACCGAAACCAAATCTGCCATGGGATGTAAGGTACTTCGGGGAAGTTGGAGGGGCAAGGTTTATCTGCCGCTCCAGGTGGACGTTCCTACTTCACCACGATGTTGACCAGCTTGTCCTGGACGACGATGACCTTGGCGATCTCCCTGCCGGCGGTCCATTCCTGCGTCTTGGGCAGGGCGAAGGCGAGGCGCTGGAGTTCTTCCTTGGACGTGCCGACGGGGGCCTGGAACTTGTCGCGGAGCTTGCCGTTGATCTGGACGACAACGGTCGCCTCGTCGTCAGCCGCGGCCGCGGCGTCGTACTCGGGCCAGCGCGCCGCCGAAAGCGACTGCTTTTCACCCAGGCGTTCCCAGAGCTCCTCGGCCAGGTGCGGGGCGTAGGGGCCGACCATCTTCACCATCGGCACCCACAGCGCCCTCGGAGTCCGCACGCAGCGGGCGATCTCGGCCGACAGGACCATCATCGCGCTGATGGCGGTGTTGAAGTTCAGGGTGTCGGTGTCATCGCCGACCTTTTTGATCGTCTTGTGCAGGAGCTTCAGCTGTTCGGCCGTCGGCGCCTCGTCGGAGAGCGGCTTGTCGGCTATGGCCCAGAGCCGTTCCAGAAAGCGGGAGACGCCCACGAGGCCCGCGGTGGCCCAGGGCTTGGACACTTCAAGGGGTCCCATGAACATCTCGTAGACGCGCATCGCGTCCGCGCCGAATTCCGTGATGATGTCGTCGGGGTTGATCACGTTGCCGCGGCTCTTGGACATCTTCTGGTTGTCCTCGCCGAGGATCATGCCCTGGTTCACGAGGCGCTGGAAGGGTTCCTTGGAGTTGACCGCGCCGATGTCGTACAGGACCTTGTGCCAGAAGCGGCTGTACAGGAGGTGGAGCACCGCGTGTTCGGTGCCGCCGACGTACAGATCCACCGGCATCCAGTAGTCCACGGCCGCCCGGTCGGCAAAGGCTTTCTCGTTATGGGGGTCGAGGTAGCGAAGGAAATACCAGCAGGATCCCGCCCATTGGGGCATGGTGTTCGTCTCGCGCTTTCCGGGGCCTCCGCAATTGGGGCAGGCGCAGTTCACCCAGGCGTCGATGCCGGCCAGGGGGGACTCGCCGGTGCCGGTCGGTACGTAGGTCTTCACGTCGGGGAGGCGCAACGGCAGGTCCGACTCGTGGACGGCCACGGTGCCGCACTTGGCGCAGTGGACGAGGGGGATGGGCTCGCCCCAATAGCGCTGACGGCTGAAGATCCAGTCGCGGAGCTTGTAGTTGATGGCCTTGCGGCCGATCTTCTTCTTTTCGAGCCATTCGGTTATCGACTTCTTGAAGGTTTCGGTCGGCGTCCCGTCGAATTCGCCGGAGTTGATGGCCCAGCCGTCGGCGGCCGCGCACTCGGCGGGAGGCGCCGAGTAGTCCGTGCCGGGAACGGGTTTTTCGGGGGCGACCACCTGGATGATGGGAAGGTCGAAAGCCTTGGCGAAGTCCCAGTCCCGCTCGTCGTGGGCGGGCACTGCCATGATGGCGCCCGTGCCGTAGGAGATCAGTACGTAGTCGGCGATCCAGATCGGGATCTTCTTGTCGTTCACCGGGTTCACCGCGTAGGCGCCGGAGAAGACGCCGGTCTTCTCCTTGGCCAGGTCGGTGCGTTCCAGGTCGCTCTTCTTGGCGGCGGCTTCGATGTAGGCATCGACGGCGGGTCGCCGGGCGGCGGTCGTGATTTCTCCGACCAGTTCGTGTTCGGGCGACAGGACCATGTAGGTGGCGCCGAAGAGGGTATCCGGCCGCGTCGTGTAGATCTCGAGGGCGGCTTCGTGCCCGTCGATCCTGAAGACGACGTTGGCGCCTTCGGACTTGCCGATCCAGTTGCGCTGCATGAGCTTCACGGGCTCGGGCCAGTCCAGTCCATCCAGATCGTCCAGCAGGCGCTCGGCGTAGTCGGTGATCCTGAGGATCCATTGGCGGATGCGCTTCCTGGTGGTTTTGGTCCCGCAGCGGTCGCAGAAACCGTCCTTGACCTCTTCGTTCGCCAGGCCCGTCTTGCAGGAGGGACACCAGTTGATCGGGGTGTCCGACTCGTAGGCCAGTCCGCGTTCGAAAAGCTTCAGGAAGATCCACTGCGTCCAATTGTAATAGTCTGCGTCGCAGGTTGAGACCTCGCGGTCCCAGTCGTAGGAGAAGCCGAGGGCCTTGATCTGCCTGCGGAACATGTCAATGTTCAAGTGTGTGGTGGCTGCGGGATGGGTCCCCGTCTTGATCGCGTAATTCTCGGCGGGCAGGCCGAAGGAGTCGAAGCCCATCGGGTGCAGCACGTTGTAGCCGTTCATGCGCAGGTAGCGGCAGTAGATGTCGGTGGCCGTGTAGCCCTCGGGATGTCCGACGTGCAGGCCCGCTCCCGACGGATAGGGGAACATGTCCAGTACGTAACGCCGCCTGGCCTTCGGGTAGGCGGGGTCCTCGAAGGCCTTGAAGGTCTTGTGCTCTTCCCAGTATTTCTGCCATTTGGGCTCGATGGTGTCGAAGGGATATTTGGCCATGGCGCTGCGGCTCCTTGGAATATGCGTGTCCGCCGATAATAGCCCGCCGACGCCCCTTGGGCAAGGCGACTATAGTGTCACGAAGCTTAGGTAAGAATTCTCAGCGTTTCGGCGGCCAGCCTTCACCCTCGATCCTGCCGAGCAGGCGCAGGAGTCCGTCCAGGATGGTCAGCGGATGCGGGGGACAGCCGGGAACGAAGAGGTCCGCCTTCAGGTCGGGGGCGAAGCCATTGATCCCGTCGTCCGTCTCCGCGTGGCCGATGTACGGTCCGCCCGAGATGGCGCAGGAACCGACGGCGATGAGCAGCTTGGGCTCCGCGATCGCGTTCCAGGTCTTCCGGAGGGCGAGTTCCATGTTTTTGGTGACGGGACCGGTCAGCAGGAGGCCGTCGGCGTGGCGCGGAGACGCGACCATCTGGATGCCGAAGCGCCCGAGATCCCAGCCTATCGTGCCCAGCACGTTGACGTCGGCCTCGCAGGCATTGCAGCCTCCCGCGCTGACCTGGCGGAGCTTGAGCGATCGGCCGAACAGGTGTTTCATTTTCTTTTCGAGCGCGGACGCCAGCAGGGGGCCGCTCTTCTCCAGTTCGACGTCCAGGTCCTCCCGGCGGGAGGCCGACAAACGGTAATCGGCGGCATGGACAAGGGCGCCCTCGGGGCAGGCGGCGACGCAGTCCGCACAGAACAGGCATTTTCCGAGGTCGATCCTCCGGCCGCCTTCCAGGGAGATGGCTCCGGTCGGACAGGCGTCGGCGCAGGCGCGGCAGCCTTCCCGGCACCTGGCCCCGTCAAGCACGGGCCTGCCGCGGAAGCGGTCGGGCAACGACGGGGGCGGGGCGGACGGGAATTTGATGGTACGGTGGCCCTGCCGCAGGCGGGCGATGACGGCTTTCAGCATGGTCGCTCCCCGGGCCTACAGATCGTGCCCGCAATAGGAAAGGTTGAAGCTCTTGTTGCAGATCGGAAAATCGGAGATTTCCTGGTCGCGCAGGGAGCGCGCCAGGGCGGGCCAGTTATGGAAGGACGGATCGACGACCTTGTAGCGCGCGAAGCGCCCCCCCGCGTCAGTTATCGCCACATGACAGGCTTCCCCGCGCCATCCCTCATTAAGTGAGACCGAGAGGCTGTCGGCCGCGAGGTTCTCCGGGCGCGCGCGGATTTCGCCGCCGGGTAAGTCCTTCATCCGATCGCGGATGAACTGGATGGACTGCTTGATTTCCATCCAGCGTACGTAAGCCCGAGCGAAGACGTCCCCCGTCTCGCAAGTGGACACGGGCACCTGGGCGAATCGCCAGATTCCCGCCGGCTGGTCGCGCCGCGAATCACGGGAAAGCCCCGAAGCGCGCGCCGCGGGACCGACGAGGCCGAGTTCGGTCGCGGTCGCCATATCGATCATGCCCGTATCTTCGAACCTGGCCAGAACGGACTGGGTGTCCCAGAGCAGGTTCACCGCGATCGAGGTGTCCGTCTCCGCCGCGTCCAGCCGCAGCTTGAGTTCGTCTATCCTGGCGGCGTCGCAGTCGAACAGGATCCCGCCCGGCGCTACGAAACCTCGGCCGAAACGGTTGCCGCAGAAAAGGGCGCTCATGTTCAGGAAATCGCCCCGGATGCGGCCGCAGAAATTGGCGGTGGGAAGATAGGCGACATCGCCTGCGAGGGCTCCCAGGTCGCCGACATGGTTCGCAAGACGCTCCAGTTCCAGCGCGATACCTCGGAGCGCCTGGGCCCGCGCGGGCGCCCTGCATCCGGAAAGGGACTCCAGGATCTGACAGTACGAGGTGGCATGGGCGATCGTCGAGTCGCCCGCCATGGTTTCGGCGTAATGGAGCGACCGTTTGTCCGGTCCCCCGATCAGAGAACGCTCGATGCCGCGGTGCTGGTAGCCGAGCGCGATTTCCAGATGGAATACCTGTTCTCCGTGGCACTGGAAGCGGAAATGACCCGGTTCGATCACGCCGGCATGAACGGGTCCGACGGCGACCTCGTGCACCTGTTCGCCCTCGACGCGGTAGAAATCACCGACGGCGGGGAGGATGGGTTCGTCCGCTTTGCGGCCCCAGGCGTCGCGCCCGGTCCACGAGCGCTGGTAGCGCACCGGCTTGAACCAGGGATGGCCGGCAGGAATGAGGCCGTACTGCTCGGCGATCTCGCGTTCGAAAAGCTGGGCCTGCGGGCAGGCGACGGCGATGGACGGGAAGGAATCCCCTTCGACCTTCGCGCGGGCCACCAGGAGGCGGTTCTGCTCGTCATCGGCGAGCAGCGCGTACAGGGTCACCGCGCCGCCGCCGGAGGAGGCTCCGCCGGCAGCGGCTCCGGCAGCATCAGGTCCGCCGGCCATTCCGAAATAGGACGAAATGCGGAGGCCGGCGGCGATCCCCGCGGTCAGGGCATTCGTGAAGTATTCCAACGGCAGGGTCGGAATTTTACTGAGCGGAAGACTGGTGCCGTTGGTCAGGGATGCAAAGTCCGCTACGGAAACAATCATGCCCCCACCTCCAGGAAGCGGACCGCATCCTCGATCAACGCGCGGAGCGGGGCGGGAATGTGCAAGCCCAGCATCAGGACCAGGGCCATGAAGGCGAATATGGGCAGCAAGGTCAGGGCGGTATCCCGGAAACGTTCGGCGCCTTCGGGCATGTCGCCCTGGACGACCCTCAGGGTGGTCTTGCCCATGCCGATGAAGACCACCAGCAGGAACACCAGAAAGAGGGCGGCCGTCAGGAAATTACCGGAGGCGAAGGCTCCGGTCACGATGGCGAATTCGCTGACGAAGGGGCCGAAGGGCGGAGAACCGGTGATGGCGATGAAGCCCGCCAGGAAAAGGATGCCGGAGACCGGCTGGCGGCGTATGGCGCCCCGGACCTCGTCGGTGGTCTTGGCGTCGTAGGCGCGATGGATGTTCGCCGCGCTCAGGAAAAGGACTCCCTTGGTGGAGGCGTTCGTCATCACGTGTAACAGGGTGCCGAAAAGCGCTGCTTTGCCCACCCCGAGTCCTATCATGAGGATGCCCATGTGTTCGACGCTCGAGTAGGCCAGCATGCGTTTGAAATCCTTCTGCCCGAGCATGAACAAGCCCGCGACGGCCATCGACAGGAGTCCCATGAACAGCAGGAGCCGCGACGCGTAGGCGCCTTCCCCCGAGGCGTTCACGATCGCGTAGATACGCAGGAACGCGAGGAAGGCGCAACTGGTGACGCCGGCTGCGAGGATCGCGCCGACGAGTCCGGGAGCTTCGCCGTACGCGTCGGGCTTCCAGGTCTGCATCGGAGCCAGGCCCATCTTGGTGCCGTAGCCGATCAGGAGCAGCACGAAAGCCGCGCGGAGCCAGGGCTTGGACAGGTCGGGCGCCAGGCGGCGCAGTTCCGCAAAATCCAGGGTAGGCGCGATTCCTTCGTGCAGAAGGGCGTAGGCCAGGAAGAACGTCCCGAGCAACGCCAGGGCTATGCCTACCGATCCCACGAGGAGGTATTTCCAGGTAGCCTCGATGCTGCGTTTGGTGCGGTTGAAGTAGATCAGCGGCGCCGTCGCGAGCGTGGTTCCTTCTATCGCCACCCAGGTGAGTCCGAGGTGGTTTGACCAGGCCACCAGGGTGGCGAGGCCCAGGAAGGAGAGCAGGCAGGAAACGAAAACCCGATTGTTCCGTTCGCTCCGTATCTTCAGATATCCGACGGCGTAGACCGAACCGAACAGGAACAGCATGCCCGTGACAAGGGCGACTATCTTCCCGAGCGGATCCAGGACCAGGACGGACGTCCCGGTTTCAAAGCCCGGTCCCCGGATGGCCAGGAGCGTGGCGGCGGCATGGACGGCCGCGGTCACGGGAAGGAACCATGGACGGAAGCGATTGGAGGGAAACAGGGCGGCGAACGCCGCCATGACGAAAGGAAAGCAGAGCAACGCGTACGCCATGGTCACTCCTTCAGCGCGTCGAGTCGGCGCGTATCCAGGGACGCGAAGGCCTGGTTGATGTGGTTGGTGATGATCGAAATGACGAAGATGCCCACGAAGAGGTCCAGAAGGACGCCCATCTCCACGACCAGGGGAATCGCCTCCACGAGCAGAACGCCGAAAATGAATATACCGTTCTCCAGTACGAGGTAGCCGACGACCTGGGAGATCGCCTTGTAGCGCGTGGTGAGGAGGATGAAACCGACGAGGACCGTGGCGATGGATGTGGGGATGATCAGGGAAGCGGCCTCATGGGCTGACGGCGTGAGCCCGCCGGTCAGAACGAGGGCGAAGGCGGTCGCCGCGGCGCCGAGGATGATCGAAGGCATGAAGCCGACGAGGGGTTCCACTTCCCGCTTGATGTTCGCGTCGCGGAGAGCCCTCATCATGATGGACGGGATGACGAAGCCCTTCAGGATCACCGCCACGGCCGCCGCGAGGATGGCCGGCAATCCGACGTGTTCGTGCGCCAGCAGCGGAACGATGCCGAGCAGGGCTCCCTGAAAGGAGACGATACGGATGACCGCGGCCAGGCGGCTCGTTCCCAGGGCGAACAGGTTCAATACGAGGACCAGCACCAGCACGGCGTTCAGAATGTCCGTCATCGCTATAACCTCACCAACAAGATGAAAGCGGAAGCGCAGAACAGCAGGGAACCCACCAAAAGATAAGGGACCCTGCGCATCCGCAGACGCGCGATTATCGATTCCAGCACGCCGATCGCGGCCGCGAGGGCGAGCATCTCGGCGACGAAGATGGGCCAGTCGAGCCAGGCGGTCCCCGTCCCGAAGGGAGCGACGACGTGCAGGAGGAAAGCGCCGAGCACGAAGAGCTTCATGGACGCCGCGTACAGCGCCGTGCCGAGCAAGGGACCGGAATGGTCCAGAATCATGACCTCGTGGATCATCGTCAATTCCAGGTGGGTGTTCGGGTCGTCCACCGGAACGCGGCAGGTTTCCGCCAGCATCACGATGAACAGGCCGATGGCCGTGAGCACGAGGGGAGCGACGGTTCCCGCGCTGAAGCCCCCCGCGTAGCCGTGCAGCATGCCCGTCAGGGAGAGTCTTCCGGATACCTTGGCGAGCGTCAGGTAGGCGAAAAAGAGGGCCGGCTCGGACAGCACGGCGAAGGTGACCTCGCGGGAAGCGCCCATGCCCTCGAAGGCCGAACCGGTATCAAGAGCCGCCGCGGTCGTGAAGAAGCGGCCGAGGGCCATGAGGTAGGCGAAAAGGATCAGGTCTCCGGTGAAGGAGAGCGGGGAGACGAAGCGTCCGAGGGGGATGAGGAGCCCGGCCCCCGCCGTTGCGGCCAGGGTGACGAGAGGCCCGGCGCGGAAGATCCATGTGGTGCTGTCGCTCAGCACGTAGCCCTTGCGGAACAACTTGAACAGGTCGCGGTAAAGCTGCAGGAAAGGCACCCCCGTCCGTCCGCCGAACCAGGCTTTGGTCTTGTTGATGACGCCGAGTAGCAGGGGCGGCAAGGCCAGAAGGAGAGCGAGGTGGATCAGGATATTCATCATAGGATCCCTCCGACGGCAAGAAGGACGAACAGGATGACGAGCATGTACAGGATGTAGTGGTGGGTCTGTCCCTGCTGCAACCATCGCATCCGGGGCAAGCTGCGCTCGATGAAGGCGACGAAGGGCAAGACGATCCGTTCGTGGATAGTATCCGGAACCTCGTCGTCATGCCGTGAAACCACAGGAAAAGCTCCCACGACATCCGGATTCAGTTTTTTCGGGTACAGCAGGTATTTAAAGAGGGTGACGATCGACCGGGCGAACGATGAGGAGCTGTACTGCATCCGCGCGGTCGGTCGCGCGTAGCCGCAGTCCCAGGTTCCGATCCGCACGGCGGATCCGCGCCGGCCTATCCCGGCGGGCTTCCTCGCGATCGCGATGAGGGCAAGCAAGCCGACGGCCGCCGCGAGCGCGGGCCCCGCGATGCCGAGCGCGCGGTAGGGCGCGGCCGCGCCGAGGGACGGCAGGCCGGCGCTCGCCGCCCAGAACGCGACGACGCGGTCGAGCAGGGGGACGACCAGGAGGGGAGCGGAGCCGAGCGCCGCGCAAGCGACGGCCGTCAGGACCATCGGGCCGAGCATGGCCGCCGACGGGTCCCGCGCCGGGGAAAGGGCTGCCCCCCTCGTGTTTCCGAGGAATATGGCGGACAGCGCCTTCACGAAAGCGGCTACCGCGAGGGCCCCGGCCATGGCCAGGGCGGCGACCGCGACGGCCGCTCCCGGATGGGCCGGCCTCCCGTCCAGTCCCAGGGTAGAGAACAGTCCGATATAGATCGGCAACTCGCTGGCGAAGCCGTTGAGCGGGGGCAACCCGCAGATGGCGAGTGCGCCAACGGTGAACAGGAAAGCAGTTTTCGGCATCCGGGCGGCCAGGCCACCCAGCTTGTCCATATCCCGGCTGCCCGCTGCCCGCTCCGCCGAACCCGCCGCCATGAACAACAGGGACTTGAATAGCCCGTGGTTCCACACGTGGAACAGGGCTCCGCCGGCGCCGAGCGCGATCCAGGCGCCCCGGCCGGAAACGCGGCCCAGCAGGGCCAGGCCGAACCCCATGACGATGATGCCCACGTTCTCCACGCTCGAATAGGCCAGAAGGCGCTTGGCGTCGCTCTGGGCGGCCGCGAAGGCAATGCCGCCGACAGCGGTGATCGCGCCTACGGCCAGCGCGGCCTCGCCCCACCACGCTTCGCCCGAGGGAAGCATGACCGTGACGAGAAATAGTCCGTAGACGCCCATCTTGGACATCACCGGGGACAGGACGGCCGCGACCTGGCTCGGCGCGTGCGCATAGAAACCGGGCAGCCAGACATGCAGCGGCATCAGGCCGGCCTTGAAACCGAAACCGACAAGAGCCAGTACGAACAGGGTACCCGCCGTTCCGCTGTCCACAGCGGCGTTCGGCACCAGGGCGAAGGAACCGGTGGCCCTGTTCCAGAGCGCGAACATGGCTATGAGGCACAGGGTTCCCGCATGGGTCGCGACCAGGTAGATCCACCCCGCCCTGCGGGCCTCCGCGTCATCCTCGTCGATCGAACCCGCGAAGAAGGCCGCGATAGCCATGATCTCCCATGACAACAGGAACAGCGCTCCGTCGCGCGCGACGGCCGTCACCGTCATACCCGCCGCCAGGATACCGAAGGACAGGCCGAGCCTCGGCCCGTCTTCATCCTTCGTCCCCTGCCCGGCATATCCCAGGCCGTAAATCGACGCGAGCGTCGGGAGGATGAAGACGGGGAGCAGGAAAACCAGGGCGAGGGGATCGGCGCGGACGGAAAAGCCGCCCCAGGGCAACGACCATGCGGCATCAAATGAAGGGGTCAAAGCCGAGACGATCGCGGCGGCGACGCCGGCCAGGCCGAGGGCGCTCCCGCAAATCATGGCGACGGTCGCGATCCGCCGGCCCGCAGCCGGATGCCGCCGCAACAGCAACGCGGGGAAACCGCTGAGGAAGAAAATGCCGCTCGCCGAAAGGATCAAAACCATACTATCCATGTACCGTTCCAAAATAAACGCTTCCCGGTTCACCGGGCGAAGACGCGGGCGAGAAGGTCGCCGATAGGTATCAAGGCACCGAGCATGAGCACCAAAGTGACGAGAATATACAAAAGGTACTGCTGCGTCCTGCCCTGCTGGAAGTTGCGGATCCAGCGGAAACGCCGGAGGGAGAGCCGCGCCGCCGGAAAGAGGACCCGATCCAGCACCGCGTCGTCCACGGAGCTCCGCATGGCCGCCGGAAGCGGGAAAGATCCGGATACCGGGTTTCCCCTGGTGCGGGGTTTCAGGAGCCACGCGAAAAGCAGGATGATGGGTCGGGCGAACGAGGAAGCGCCGTACTGCATCCTGGCGTCCGGCGCGGCATAACCGCAATCCCAGGTTCCGACCCCGCGCCGCGCCTTCCGCCCGGACGCCCAAGCGATGGCCGTTCCGGCGGCGGCGATGGCGGCCGTCAGAGCGACCAGCGCGACGGCTATCCTCCCCATCAAACCCAGGGGGAGCAGGCTCGCGACGGACGGAAGGCGCAGAAGGCCGGGCGTGGCGGAAATCCAGCAGGTGACCGCCCGGTCCAGGGCGGGCGCAACGAAGACCGAAGCCAGACCGATGAACGCGCAGAGCGCGGCGTAGACGAACATGGGCAGCAGCATGGTCCAGGGCGCCTCGTGCGCCTTTCCCGCGTCCGTGGTCCGGCCGGTGCCGAGGAAGACCCCGCCCCATGCTTTCACGAAAGCCGCGACCGCCAGAGCGCCTATCGTCGCGAGCACCGGGGCGACGACAGCCGCCGCCGCTCCGGCTATTCCGTCCGCACCCACGCCCGCGAACAGGCCTCGGTACAGGACGGCTTCGCTCACGAAGCCGTTGAAGGGCGGAAGGGCGCAGACGGCGAGGGATCCGGCGAGGAAAAGCGCGGAGGTGAGCGGCAGATGCCTGGCGAGCCCGCCGAGCCTGTCTATCCTGCGCGTACGTGTTCCGTGGATCACCGAACCCGCCCCCATGAACAGGAGAGGCTTGAAGAATGCATGATTCCAGGTATGGAGCAGACAGGAGGCCATCCCCAGGACGATCCAGTCCACCCGGTGCAGGGTCCGCCCCAGCAGCGCGAGTCCCAAGCCCATGAGGATGATGCCGACGTTCTCGATGCTGCTGTATGCCAGCAAGCGCTTCAGGTCCCGCTGACCAATCGCGAAGACGATCCCGAGCAGGCCGCTGGACGCGCCCAGGAAGAGCATGATGATGCCCCAGGCGACGGGCGGATCGGGGAGAAGGGAGGCGAATCGGACGAGTCCGTAGACGCCCATCTTCAGGACCACGCCCGACATGAAGGCGGAGACATGGCTCGGCGCGGCCGCGTGGGCGCCCGGCAACCAGAAATGAAAGGGCATCATGCCTGCCTTGATACCGAAGCCCAGAAGGGCCAGGAAGAACAGGACATCCGCATCGCGGTGGCTGATGCCCGACGCGGCCAGGAGGGAAAAGGATCCCGTCGTCCTCCGCCAGAACGCGAACAGGGCGAACAGGGTGAGGGTCCCGACATGCGTCGCGATGAAATAGATCCAGCCTGCCCGCCTGCTTTCCGTCAGGTCGTCTTCGGTATCGATCAGGAAGTAGGCCGAAAGAGCCATGAACTCCCACCCGACCAGAAAGAAGACGGCATGATTCGCGACGACGAGGGTCGACATTCCGGCCGTCAACAGCCCCCAGAAAAGCTGAAGCTTGCGAGCGTTCCGCGCATGTTCGCCCGCGGGCCAGTATCCCAGTCCATAGAAGGAACCGAGCCCGCCCATCAGGAAAATCGGGACAAGGAAGAAGGCGCTCAGGGCATCGACGCGCAGGAAGGCGCCGAAGAATCGTGTCGGGACCGAGGGTCCGAAAAGAGGGGACAGGGTTCCCGACAATCCCGCCGCCGCGCCGGCCGCCATAAGAAGGGTCGCGAGACGCTGGCCCCGGGCGGAGGAGACTCCCATGAACAGGGCGGGAACGCCGCTCATCGCCGAAAGCGCGATGCCGGCGACTATCAGGAGGAGGCTCATAGTCCGCCCCGGGTTTTCATTTGGCCCCGCCGCCAGCGCCCAGGTCCAGCGGCGGCTCCTGCGGCATCGGTATGGCGGCCTCGGCCCGCTCCAGGATCATCGTCAACTCATCACGGGAGACCTTGCGTCTCAGCGCGTCCTTGAATTCGGGGTTCCTGAGGAGGAATCCGAGACGGGAAAGCAGGTGCAGATGCGCGCGGACGGTCGGGCTGATGAGGGTAAAGAGGATATCGACCGGCTTGCCGTCGATCGCGTTGAATTCGATGGGGTCCTCAAGGAAGCAGAGGGTCACGGTCGGCTTGGATACATGGAGGACCACCGGATTACGGACATGGGGAATCGCGATCCCGTCCCCGATGCCCGTCGATCCAAGGGTCTCGCGCGCCAACAGGACCTGGAACAGGAATTCCCTGTCCACCTCTTCCGGCAGCTTCATGATGTCCACGATGGACCGGAGCACCGAAGCCGGGTCCTTCCCGCTGATCCGGTAAGCCACGCCGCCTGCCTTCAGGGCTTCGGAAAAACTCGGCAAGGGCAGCCTTCCGGTATCCCCTTCCTTGAAAATGTCGGCGGAGACCGGAATCCTGCGCGAAGTCGCCCATTCAAGCAGTTCAGCCCGGTTGAAGCGGATCTGCTCGTTGATCTTGTAGGAAGGGATGGCTTCCTGCTTGATCCAGCGGTAGATGGTTTTCTCGGATACGTTCAGGATGAGGGCGGCGTCCTTGACGGATAATTGCATGCGTGGTCCTTTATTGACAATACTGCCTTCAATAGGACATTAAGGGAAGCTTGCACCCAATGTCCGGAAATGTCAATTGAACATGCGGGTCGAAAAAGCCCGCTTCCGCGGAAACGGTCCCGGCCCGATCCTGTCGTATAACCTTCGTATATTGATGATCGGCCTCCCGTCGGCTACACTCGATCGGATATGGCGAACGATCCTTCCAACCCGCTCATCATCCAGAGCGACCGCACCCTCCTCCTCGACGTCCATGCGGCGCGGTCGGAAGAGGCGCGTTCGGCCATCCTCCCCTTCGCGGAACTGGAGAAGTCTCCGGAGCACATCCACACCTACCGTATCACGCCGCTTTCCCTCTGGAACGCGGCCAGCGCCGGCTTCACGCCGGGCGACGTGGCGCGCGTGCTCCAGGAATACTCCCGCTACGATGTCCCGCGCGGCGTCGTGGACGGCTTCGCCGACGTGATGGGCCGCTTCGGCCTGGTCCGCATGGTGGAAGCGCCCGTAAATCCCGCGGTCCCTCTTTCCCCCGACATACCTGAGGAACTTCTCCTCGTCTGCGATGTGGAAGCCGTCGCCGCCGAAATCGCCGCGTCCAAAACGCTCGCCAAGTACCTATACCCCGTTTCCGGGGGTTTCGGGCTCAGGCTGACCGACCGGGGCACAGTCAAGCGGGAGCTCATCCGGCTCGGTTGGCCCGTCAAGGACGAGGCGCCTCTGCTCGGCGGCGAATACCTGGATGTCCCCCTGCGGACGGCCATGCTGGACGGACGCGATTTCGCCCCGCGCGATTACCAGACCGAAGCCGCCCGCTCCGTCGTGGGCGACGGCGGTCCCGGATCCGGCTACGGCGTGATCGTCCTGCCCTGCGGCGCGGGAAAGACGGTGGTGGGCATGGTCGTGATGTCCCTGCTGAAGACCAATACCCTCGTGCTCACCACCAACGTGGCCGCCGTCCATCAATGGATAGACGAGCTCATCGACAAGACTGGACTCACGGCGGACCAGATCGCCGAATACACCGGCGACTCCAAATCCGTCGCTCCCGTCACCGTGGCCACCTACCAGATCCTGACCTGGAGGCCGGACAAAGAGGCGGAGTTTCCCCATTTCCGCCTCTTCCGGGCGCGTCCCTGGGGACTGATCATCTACGACGAAGTCCACCTCCTCCCCGCGCCCGTCTTCCGCGTCACCGCCGAGCTGCAGGCCGTCCGCCGCCTCGGCCTCACCGCGACCCTCGTGCGCGAGGACGGGGCGGAAGCCGACGTCTTCAGCCTCGTCGGTCCCAAGCGCTACGACGTGCCCTGGAAGGACCTGGAAGCCAAGGGCTGGATCGCGGAAGCCGTCTGCGCGGAGATCAGGGTGGACCTGCCGGAAAACCTGAAGATTCCCTACGCGGTCACCGACCAGCGGAACAAGTACCGGGTCGCCAGCGAGAATCCCCTGAAGCGCGCCATCGTGCGCCAGCTCGCGGAGAACCATCCGGAGGACCGCATCCTCGTCATCGGGCAGTACGTCCGGCAGCTGGAAGAACTGGCGAAGGACCTGGGGGCGCCGCTCATCACGGGAAAGACGCCCAACGGCGAGCGCGAGGAAATCTACGGTTCCTTCCGCCGCGGAGAGGTCAGGATCATCGTCGTCTCCAAGGTCGCCAACTTTGCCATAGACCTCCCTGACGCTTCCATGGCAATCCAGGTCTCCGGCTCCTTCGGTTCCCGCCAGGAGGAAGCCCAGCGGCTTGGCCGCATCCTCCGCCCCAAGAAACGCAACTCCTATTTCTATACGGTCGTCTCGCGCTACACAGTCGAAGAGGAATTCGCGGCGAACCGGCAAAAATTCCTCGCCGAGCAGGGCTACAAGTATTCCATCCAGCACTGGACGGAGGAAGAGCTCAACGCGGCCCCGGCTCCCCGGCTCCTTCCGGAAAGGACGATCTGATGGGCGACATCGCCGCCTGGAAATCGGCCCTGCTTACCCTGGACGACGTCCCCTTCTTCGACCTGATCCGGGGCTACCTGGGCGACATCCGCACGCCCTTCAACAAGCAGCGCCTGGTGGACGAGCTCGCGGGCTTCCTCGGTCGTCGGGAAAACCTGCAGACGCTCACGGCCTATCTGGACGCGACCGACCGCAAGCTGATCGCGGCCATCTCCAGCCTCAACGAACCGACGGCGGCCGAGCTCACCTCCTTCTTCGACGGCGAGCTGAGCTTCGCCGAACTGCACGGCATCCTCCTGAACCTGGAGGAGCGCCTCATCGTCTACCGTTTCCAGGACGCCTCCGCGCGGCGCCTGGCCGTCAATCCCATCCTCTCGCCCGCGCTGGAACCCTTCGAACACGACGCGTCCATCCTTTATCCCGCATCAGCCGCGCAGGGCGAGACCGACCTTCCCCGCTCGCGCGCCGCCCTGGACGACGTGGCGCTGGCCGCGGCCGCGGCCTTCGTCGAACGGCGGGCGGACCTCTTCAAGGCCGACGGCAGTTTCCGGAAGAAGGCGGCGGAGGAGGCGGCGAGCATTTTCCCCGCCGACGATTTCGAGCGCGCGGTCAGGACCCTCCGCGGCCTGGGTGCCCTGCGCCTCGCGGCGGCGGGCGTCGTCGTAGACGGCGCGCGGCTCCGGTCCCTCGCGGAGGCGAGCCCCTTCGACCGCCGCGCCTATTGCGCGGCGGCCCTCTGCGCTTCCGAGCTTTCCCCCGCCCACGACCTCTTCGGGGAATCGGGGAACGACGCGGACGAGGACGAAGCGGCGGAAACCGGCGCGCGCCGGGCCGGTTCCCCTTCTTTCGGCCGGGTCCCGCGGGAACGTCTTTCCTCCTGGGCCCGCCTCTTCGTTTCCTTCCTCGACGCCCTGGATCCGGCGCTGTCCTACCCGCCGACCACCCTGGCCCGCATCATGGATACCCGGGAACGGGCGGCGGCGGCGCCGAGGAAGCGCCGCTGGGAAGCGCGGGACGCGGATCCCGCCGCGGGCTTGCGGGACGGAACCGACCCGTCGGCGTTCAGGCGCGCGGCGGTGGATTCCCTGGTCGCCGTCGGTCTCCTCGAGCGGGCCGACGACGGCGCTTGCCGCAGGACTCTCCTGAACCCCGCCGCCCCAGTCCCGGTTGAAAACGCGGCCAATCCGGTCATCGTCCTGGACGCCGCCTTCTCGGTGGTCGCCTATCCGGAAATCGGCTTCATCGACGCGCTCTCCCTCGGCGCCTTCCTGGACGTCCGGGAAGCCGGCCGCGCCGTCCGCTACGAGCTGACCCGGGATTCCGCCGTCCGCGGCTTCGACCGGGGCATTTCCGTGGACAATATGCTGGGCCTCCTGGAAAGCCTCGCGCGCAGGCCGGTCGCGCAGAACGTACGCTGGTCGCTGAAGGAATGGTTCGAACGCTATTCCAGCGTCTGCGTCTACCATGGCACCGTCCTCGTCGTGGCCCCCGACCGGCGCTACCTGATGCAGGCGTCCCCCATCGCCGAACTCGTGCGGCGCGAACTGGCGCCCGGTGTCTACCTGCTCTCGGCGCGCGACGAAACCGAGGCCGCGAAAGCCCTCTCCAAAGCCGGCGTGGACATCGTCGCGATTCCCTCGGACGGCCCCTCCGGCGCCGAGGCGACCGAGTTGCGCCTGCCGGTATTCCCCGCCATCACGCGCCACCGCGCGGAAAATCCGCTCGCGGCGTCGCTCGCGGCGGTGCGCGCCGCGTCGCCCGCCGGGGGCGCTGCCGGGGGCGCTGCCGAAGAATCCGGTGAGTCGAAAAAAGCCGTCGACGCGAAGCTCGCCGAGCTGCGCGCCCTGCTGGAAGCCAAGCGCCTGCCCAAGGACCAGCGCGACGAGCTTGCCGCGCGCATCGACCGCAGGGTCGTGCTTTCGGCCGGGCAGCTCGTCGGCGCCGCCGTCCGCTACGAGAAGCTGGAGGCCAAGGGCCTGGACTACGTCGGGAAGGTGCGGGTGGCCGAGCAGGCGATCGCGGCCGGCGCCCTGGTCGAACTTTTCTGGAGGGGCCCGAAGGGGGAACCGGTCCGCGCCCTGGGGAGCCCGCTCGCCCTGGACAAGTCGGGAGGCGAGGTTGAACTCATCGTCGATCCGGCGCCGCGAGGGGAAGCCCTGCGGGTACCGATCGGCAAGATAAGCCTCCTCCGGCGCATCAAAAGGTCGATGTTCGGGGAGTAGCCTTTCGCGGAAGGGCGAAATGCGCTATCCTGTACTCAATGTTCAACCGAAATAAAGAGGCTCGTATGCCCTTGTTGCCCTTTTCCGCCCAGCCGACCCTGCCGAGCCAGGCCAAACTGGCGGTTCTCATCGACGCCGACAATACCCAACCCGCCATCGTTGACGGCCTTCTCATGGAGGTCGCCAAGTACGGGGTCGCCAGCGTGAAGCGCATCTACGGCGACTGGACCAGCACGAACCTTCGCCAATGGAAGGATCGCCTGTTGGAGTATGCGATCCAACCCATCCAGCAATTCGCCTACACCACCGGCAAGAACGCGACCGACAGCGCGATGATCATCGACGCCATGGACCTGCTTTATACCGACCGTTTCGACGGCTTCTGCATCGTCTCCAGCGATTCCGATTTCACCCGCCTCGCCGCCCGCCTGCGCGAAGGCGCCCAGACGGTCTATGGCTTCGGCGAGAAGAAGACGCCCAAGGCCTTCGTGGCGGCCTGCGACAAGTTCATCTACACCGAGATCCTCAAGGAGCAGCAGGAGGAGTCGGAGGAAGACGATTCCCGGCGCGCGCCGAAACCGCAGAAGGAATTCAAGCTGGACCAGCGGCTGCTCGCCCTGCTCAGGAACGCGGTGGACGACCTCGCGGACGAATCCGGCTGGGCCTACCTGGGAGCCGTGGGACAGAACGTCACCAACCGGTCCAGCGAGTTCGATCCGCGCAACTACGGCTTCAAAAAACTGGGGGACATGTTCCGCGCGATCCCCCAGTTCGAGATCGAAGAGCGTTCGCAGGAGAACGGCCCCGGCCGGCAAGTCTACATCCGCTGGAAGAAGCGCGGCCGCTAGGCGAAGAGGGGGAGGACCGCCGCCGTTCCCGGCCGACCTCATCAGCCCGGGTGGAGGCATTTGCAGACGCGCCTCCCCCTGCCTCCAGCCTCCTCGCGTGGCGCCACGGATGGCGCCACCGTTAACTGCAAGGCGGAATCGCGTTCCGCGATTCCGCGACGGCATGGACGCCGAGGGGGCTTCCGTCACCCCCTCTTCGGGTTGGCGGGTTAGGCCGATTGCTCGGTTCTTGTCCCCCAAGCAGTAGTCGTATACACAATCGCTCTGCACTTTCACTTTATATGTACCTATTTCCAAACTATTGAGGCCAATTTCGCATATTTACTGCAATAAACGTTGCACTATTAATCAGTTATTCGATACAATAACAATATGCTTATAGAATTCCGTGTCGCAAATTTCCGTTCCATCCGCGAGGAGCAGGTCCTTAGCCTCGTCGCCAGCCGCGCGGATAAAGATCTTTCGGAAAGCCTCATCAAGGCCGATTACCCGGGAATGGCCAATACCGACTACTTGCGCGGGGCCGCCTTGTATGGCCACAACGCCTCCGGTAAAACCAATCTACTCTTGGCGTTCGAATTCCTGGCTGATCTCGTCAAGAATTCGGCGGTAGGCCTTATGCCGGGAGAAGCCACCGGCGCGGAACCCTTCAAACTCGATGATAGCTCATCCGCCGAGCCTTGCCGCTTTGAAGTTTCTTTCATCGCCTCCGGCGTCAGATACCTTTTCGGGGCGGCTGTCACGTCGGAGCGCGTCGTCGAAGAATTTCTGGTATCATACCCGAAGGGCTTACCTCAGAAATGGTATCGGCGGACGTACGACCCGAATACCAGGGCGTATGCTTGGGATAAGCCATCGTCCTTTTTCCGGGCTGACGAAAGCCTTAGGCCAAAGGTCAGGGAAAACTCCCTTTTCCTCTCGGTCGGTCCCCAATTCAATGATTCCCAACTTACCCCGGTTTTCCAGTGGTTCAACAACCATGTGCGCTTCCTCAAGTTGAGTTGCGATTCCGCGCTACATCCATTGTACACTGCCAAACGCCTGAGCTCGGGGAAGGGTACACGAGGAATCATGAATCTTTTAAGGAGCGCGGATATAGCCATCATCGAAGCGGTAGTCTCGGAACGGGATGTCGACTTGATCGGACTTAGGGAACAACTGCCTCCGAAAGTGTTCGCGGACCTAACGAATGACGCGAATAAGAAAATCTCATTGGAAGTGGCGCTTTCGCATCAGGCCGGAGACCATCCCCCAGTCCAGCTCAACTTCGCCAAGGAGGAATCGGCCGGCACGCGGCGCTATTTCGCGCTGGCCGGTCCGTGGATGGATATTCTCGAGAACGGCGTCCTGGTTTTCATTGATGAGATTGAAACGAGTCTGCATCCGCTCTTGGTTAAGGAGTTGGTGCGGCTGATCCAGGATCCCGCCGCTAATCCGAAGGGCGCCCAAATCATCTTCACCACCCATAGTCCGACGCTGCTGGATACGAACCTCCTTCGCCGCGACCAAATCTGGTTTACGGAAAAGACTGAAGAAGGCACTACCCGTCTGTATCCCTTGACTGATTACCAGCCGCGCAAGGGCGAAGCGATTTCCAAAGGTTATTTAGCCGGACGCTACGGCGGTGTACCCTTCATTCCGGAAGGCCTGAAAATATGAGCGGAAAGCGGGAATATGCCCGTCCGGCCGCACATTATACCCGAAAGATGCCTAAAAGGCCGCCTTCCGGAAAATGCATCCTGATCGTGACCGAGGGCAAGAAGACAGAACCTGCGTACTTCCGCGCGCTCCGTAATCTGTTCCGGTTGACTACAGTTGATGTCGAAATTGTTCACCCCGAAGGAACCGATCCCGTTACGCTCACGAATTGCGCAATCGAGCTGAAGACGAAACGGATCCGGGAAGCCAGGCAGGGCCATACCGTCCCTTATGACGAAATCTGGGTCGTTTTCGACCTCGAAAAGCCCCACGATATCCGGCGCGCCCAGGCGAATGCCGCTATGGCCCTACCGGGGCGAAAGAAATCCGATTCGCCCGGTCTGATCCGTCCTTCGAATACTGGCTGATCCTGCATTTTGATTTCACCACCGCTCCGCTTCCGGATTCCGGGACTGCCGAAGCCCGGCTACGGAGAGACTGGCCTGAATACCGCAAATCCAGTTCGCCAACACCGGAAATCCTGAGAAGAATCCCTAACGCGGTAGCCAACTCCAGGCGTTGCCGGACTTACCATCTCGCCGGCGGCGGTGACGGCAATCCGTCAACCGAGGTGGACCTGCTTTTGGAAATCCAAAATTACGCGGCCCAGCCCTTCGTCCGTTTAGATTTCGGGGCGGAACGCGTATAAAAGCCACAGTCTTACCGGACACTCGGACCATAATGGAACCTTGTTTGGTTTCTACTCCATAAACCCTATCGTTGACGAACGCCGCCGTGCGTTAAGACCCGCGCGATCCCCCAGTTCGAGATCGAGGAACGTTCGCAGGAGAACGGCCCCGGACGGCAGGTCTACATCCCCTGGAAGAAGCGCGGCCGTCAGAGTTCGGGCGGCCGTCAGAGTTCAGGCGGCCGCTTCGCCTCGTTCCGGTCGTGCATTTCCTGAAGCTTCGCCATGATGGCGTCGACCACCGCCTGCTTCTTGTCGCCGTCATCGGGCGTCGCGCCCTTCGCGGACTCACGGAAGGCGGCGCATTCGATGACCGGACTGGCCTCCATCCTGACGATATCCTGTTCGACCATGTCCTCTGACATTTCGCCCGGCTGGATCTTCAGGATTTCGCCGTTTATCGACACCAAGCACATATAGTCGAAGGATTTGATATACGAATCGATTTCCCGCACGCCTCGTCTGGATTCCGGCTCCCAAGGCCTGAAACGCGTGCCCGCGGGGAAGACGAGGATCAATTTGCCCTCCTTCTTCGCCTTGTTCAGGGCTTTCATCGCCGCCCGGTTGATCGCGTTGCTCCTGACGAACTCCGCGAAATCCTTCTCGGGGTCCAGGGAAGCGAGGGAGCGGCTCGGATAGATGACGATGCGGGAATAGGCTTCGCTGAACGCCGTGACGACCGGATTCGTCTCGCTGAGCTTCATGCCCGCGATGGCGATCACCGCGTCGGCGATCTCGTCGCCGTTCGGCAGGTCCCTGCGCACGAGGTAGTTGAACACAGGAAGGTCGAAGTTGCTGTAGTGCTCCAGCAACAGGAGGCACGAAGAACCGGCTTTGGCCTTGGCATATAACTGAACGAGGTTCTCCGCCCCGTCCACGCCCGATCCTCCGAGCAGCAGGTCCGAAATCATTCCGTCGATATAGGGAAGGACAGCCGTATTGGCTTCCTGCCGGACGTTCCTTTCCGTGATGGCCATTTCCCCGGGGCGCGCCCGCCCCATCATCTGCATGATCCGATCGCGGTATACGGCGCTGATTCTTTCCATGTTTCCGCCTTCCTTGCTTTTGGAGTATAAACGCGAGGCGGAAGCGCTGTCAATTGCGACATAATTCGATATTATGTCAAGATTACATATCCCGGTTGCGCAATCGCCCAATGCGTTGTATAAGGGAAAGTCTATTCATTCAATGTATCCAAGGAGGATGCGCCATGAAGAAGAGTCTCCTGATCGTCGCTTCCCTGTTGATGGCTACCGCACTTTTCGCGGAAGGCCAGAAAGAACTCACCGCCAATGACGCCGAGTTCATCATGAACAACGCCGCCGAGCCCCAGTCCATCGACCCCTCACACATCCAAGGCGTGCCCGAACACCGCATCTACATGGCGCTGTTCGAAGGCCTCACGATCAACGATCCCAAGACCTCCTCCGCCGTTCCCGGAATCGCCGAGTCATGGACCGCCAGCGCCGACGGAAAGACGGTGACCTTCAAGCTCCGCAAGAGCACCTGGTCCGACGGCACCCCCGTCACCGCCAAGAACTTCGTGGACGGCTGGATCCGCACCCTGAAGCCCGAGACCGCGGCCGAATACGCGTACATGATCGGCATGGTCGTCAAGGGCGCCGCCGACTTCAACGCCGGCACCAACAAGGACCCGGCATCGGTCGGCGTCAAGGCCATCGACGACTATACCCTCCAGGTTGAACTCCTCGGACCCGCCGCCTACTTCGTGGACATGACGGCCCACTATTCCTTCGCCCCCCTCCCAATGCACGCCATCGAAAAATTCGGCGACGACTGGATCAAGCCGGAGAACTTCGTCGGAAACGGCCCGTTCAGCCTCAAGGAATGGAAGCCGCAAGACTACATCTTCGTGGTCAAGAATCCCAAGTACTGGGATGCGAAGAACGTCAAACTCAGTTCCATCAAGTTGCTCGCGGTCACCGACGAAAAGACCTCCTACAACATGTTCACCAAGGGCGAGCTCGATTGGGACACCTCTACGCCGACCGACATCATTGACGAGGTGAAACTCCGCCCGGACTTCAACGTGAATCCGCAGATCGCGACCTACTACTACTGCTTCAACAACAAGAGGGCACCCTTCGACAACGTCCTCGTCCGCAGGGCCCTATCCGCCGCGGTCGACAAGAAAGGACTCGTTGAGAAGGTCACCAAGGCCGGACAGCTCCCGACCGATGCCTTCACGCCCCCGATGGCCGGCTTCACTCCCCAGAACGGCGTCGGTTTCGACGTAGCCAAAGCCAAAGCCTACCTCGCCCAGGCCGGCTACCCCGACGGCAAAGGGTTCCCCAGCTTCACCATCAAGTACAACACCAACGAAGGCCACAAGAAGATCGCCGAGTACATTCAGGAACAGTGGAAGACCAATCTCGGCTTGGACTGCAACCTCCAGAACGAGGAGTGGAAGACCTTCCTGGACACCCGTTCCAACACGCATGACTTCTCCGTGGCCCGCCACGGCTGGGTCGGCGACTATGCGGATCCGTCCAACTTCCTGGAACTTTTCCTCGCAGGCGGCGGCAACAACGACGGACAGTACGAAAATCCGAAGTTCGATACGCTGATCAAGAAAGCGGCGACCCTTCCGAACGGCACCGAGCGTTCCAAGGCCCTCATGGACGCGGAGAAGATCTTCGCTGACGAGCAGGGAATGCTCCCCCTGTATTGGTACGTCGATCTCGATATGATCGATCTGACCAAGTGGACCGGCTGGTACGGCAATCCCCTGGGCGTGCACAACTGGAAGTTCATCTCCAAGAAGAAGTAAGAAAGGCAAAACGGACCGGCCCAGCCGGTCCGTCGTCTCCCTCGAAGGCCACGGCGGGCGTTTGTCGCTCCCGTGGCTTTTTCGATGGAGGCGCCCGAATCATCCGCGCTCCAGGCATCCCCGGATGTCCGAGCGCGCGCGATCCGCGCGCTTTCATTCAGGACACGCGCTATTTCCCCTATCAAGTTATTGGAGGATATGATGGCGAGGTTCATCATTAGACGACTCCTGAGCATCATCCCGACGATGTTCATCATCGTGACGCTCAGCTTTTTCCTGATCCGCTTCGCTCCCGGAGGCCCCTTTTCGAGCGAAAAGAAACTCCCCGAGCAGGTTCTCGAGAACATCCTGAAGAAGTACCACATGGACGAGCCCATGCCGCAACAGTACCTTCGCTATCTCGGCGAGGTAGTGCGCGGCGATCTCGGTCCGAGCTTCCGATACCAGGACCAGACGGTGAACGAGCTGATAGCAAGGACGATGCCGGTATCCATCATCCTCGGTACGACGGCGCTCGCCCTCGCCCTGTTCCTGGGAATGACGGCGGGCGTCATCTCGGCGTTGCGGCAGAACAAATGGCCGGACTACCTTTCCATGTCGGTCGCCGTAGTCGGGATCTCCATACCGCTCTTCGTAATCGGGCCTGTGCTGCAGCTCATCTTCGCGATGAAGCTTAATATTCTACCCACCTCCGGGTGGATCAACAGCCGCGCCGGCCTGAAGACCATCATCCTGCCCATGGCGACCTTGGCCTTCCCGTACTTCGCCTACATCGCCCGCATGTCCCGCGGTTCCGTGCTGGAAGTCCTGCGCTCGGATTATATCCGGACCGCCCGGTCGAAGGGCCTGAAGGAAAGCGTGGTGATCGTGAAGCACGTGCTCAAAGGCGCGATGTTGCCGATCGTCTCGTACATGGGTCCTGCCTTCTCCGGCATCATCACCGGGTCGGTCGTGGTGGAGACGGTCTTCGTAGTTCCGGGCGTCGGAAACATCTTCGTACAGTCCGCCCTCAACCGCGACTACACCCTCATCATGGGCGACATCATCGTCTATTCAGCCATCCTCGTCGCCATGAATTTCCTGGTCGACATCGTGTACGGATTCCTGGATCCGCGCATCGCCTACAAGTAGGAGAGCTTCATGAGCGAAATGAAGAAGCACGTGCTCAACGAATTCAATCAGCAAGTGAAACCGGTCTCCCTGTGGGCCGACGCGTGGAAGCGCCTCCGCAAGAACAGCATGGCCCTCATCGGCCTGTATATCGTCGGATTCTACCTGGCCGTTTCGCTGGCGGCGCCTATCCTTCCCCTGCAGGATCCGAACCATCAGGAGCTGATGCACATAAACCTGCCGCCTTCACTTAAACCGGCAGGCGTCCTGGCGAAGGCCAAGATCGAAACGCGCATGCTCCAGCTGAAGGAGACGATAGAAAAACAGAACCGCGAGGACCTGAAGACCGAACTGCTTTACCAGGTCGCGGAGATCGCCAGACTCGAACGCGAATTCCTGACCCATCCCGAACATTCCAATGTCTATATACTCGGAACAGACTACCTCGGCCGCGACATGCTGGCCCGTATCATCTACGGAGGCCGCATCTCCATGGGAATAGGCGTGGTAGGAACGATCACCGCGGTGTTCATAGGGATTATTTTCGGCGCCATCGCCGGCTATGCGGGCGGAAACCTGGATAACTACATGATGCGCTTCGTGGACATCATGTACGGACTGCCCTATATGCTGGTGGTGATCATCCTGATGTCGATGGTGCCGTCCGGCAGCGATTCCATCTTCATCCTTTTCATCGCCATCGCCCTGGTCTCCTGGCTCACCATTGCCCGGGTGGTCCGCGGCCAGATCATCAGCCTGAAGAACGCCGAGTTCGTGGAGGCGGCCAGATCGATGGGCGCCAGTCCCGGCCGTATCATCTTCCGCCACCTCCTGCCGAACACCCTCGGCGTCATCATCATCTTCGCCACGCTCCAGATGCCGAGCTTCATCATGAACGAGTCCTTCCTCTCGTTCCTCGGCCTCGGCGTTTCCGCTCCCGCGGCATCCTGGGGAACTCTGGTGGCCGACGGCGTCAAGGGCATGGAGCTGTATCCGTGGAGGCTCGTATTTCCGGCCCTCTCCATGACCATCTTCCTCTTCGCCATGAACTTCCTGGGCGACGGCCTGCGCGACGCGCTGGATCCGCAGAGCAAGAACAGAACCTAGGCCCAAGGAGAACGCAATGAGCGACGACACGATCCTGCAGGTCAAGAACCTGAAAACCTATTTCCATGTCGACGAAGGCATCGTCAAGGCCGTCGACGGGGTGAGCTTCGATCTCAAGAAGGGCCAGACGCTCGGCATCGTCGGCGAGTCCGGCTCGGGAAAGAGCGTCACCAATTTATCGATCATGAACATGATCCCCAATCCGCCCGGAAAGATCGTCGGAGGCGAGGTCCTGTACCGGGGGAAGGATCTCCTGAAGATGCCGATCGGCGAGATCCAGAAGATCCGGGGAAACAAGATCTCGATGATCTTCCAGGATCCGATGACGAGCCTGAATCCCTTCCTGCGCATCTCCACCCAGATGATCGAGACGATCGTACTCCACCAGGGGCTGTCCAAGGCCGTCGCCAAGGACAAGGCGATCGAGATGCTCACGCTCGCCGGCATACCCGCGGCCGCGAAACGCATCGACAACTACCCCCACCAGTTCTCCGGCGGCATGCGCCAGCGCGTGATGATCGCTATGAGCCTCTCCTGCAATCCCGACATCCTGATCGCCGACGAGCCCACCAGCGCCCTGGACGTCACTATCCAGGCACAGATCCTGGATCTCATGCGCGACCTGACCACCCGCCTGGGCACCGCGGTGATCCTGATCACCCATTCGCTGGGCGTGGTCGCCGGCACCTGCGACACGATCTGCGTAATGTACGCCGGCCGCATCGTTGAGCGCGGTCCCGTTGACGAGATCTTCGCCCGGCCGAGCCACCCGTACACGCAGGGACTAATAAAGTCGGTTCCCCGCCTTGACCGGATCACCGGGGAGCGCCTTTCGTCCATCAGGGGCCAGCCGCCCAACGTCATCGACCTGCCCGACTGTTGCCCCTTCTATCCGCGCTGCGACAGGATGATGGATATCTGCAAGAAGAAATACCCGGCCCCGACGGTGCTTGACAACGGCTGCACGACTTCGTGCTGGCTCTACAACGAGGAGGCCCGTTCATGAGCGAGAAAGAAATTCTCCTCGACGTCCGCGGCTTGAAGCTGCATTTTCCCTTCGGCCATAACGGCCTTTTCGGCGGCCACAAGGGCCATATCCGCGCCGTCGACGGCATCGACTTCCAAATCCGCAAGGGCGAGACGCTCGGGCTCGTCGGGGAATCGGGCTGCGGAAAATCGACCACCGCACGCGCCATCGCCCAGCTCCACCGGCCTACCGCCGGGGAAGTCATCTTCAAGGGCAGCGATCTGACCAAGCTCTCCGCGCATGACCTCCTGAAGGCCCGCAAGGAGATGCAGATGGTCTTTCAGGATCCCTATGCATCGCTGAATCCGCGCATGACTTCGGGCGACATCATCGCCGAGCCGCTGAAGATCTACAACATGCGCGGAATCCTGAAGATGGAGAGGACGGAGATCATCGAGCGGGTAGAACAGCTCATGGAACGCGTCGGCCTATCACGCTTTTTCCGCAACCGCTACCCCCACGAGTTTTCCGGCGGGCAGCGGCAGCGAATCGGCATCGCGCGCGCCCTCGCGCTCAGGCCCGAGCTCATCCTCGCCGACGAACCGGTCTCCGCCCTCGACGTTTCCATCCAGGCGCAGATCCTCAACCTCTTCAAGGATCTTCAGGAAGAATTCGGCCTTACCTACCTCTTCATCGCCCACGACCTCGCCGTCATCCAGTACATTTCCACTCGCGTGGCCGTCATGTACCTCGGCGTCATCGTAGAAGTCTCCAAGAGCGCCGATCTCTTCGCCGAACCGCTGCACCCCTATACGCAGGCCCTGTTGTCCGCGGCGCCCATCCCGGATCCCGCGATAGAACGGAAGCGCAAACGCATCATCCTCACAGGCGACGTCCCCTCCCCCGACAAGGAACGCACCGGTTGTTATTTCTACGACCGTTGCCCCAAGCGTATGGACAAGTGCAAGGATTCGATTCCTAAGCTCAAGGATTCCGGGCCTGACCACCAGGTCGCCTGTTTCCTGTACCATGACCCGGACTAAGCGGGTTTATGAAGTAGCCGGTAGCCGGTAGCCAGAGAAGACCCTGCGGTCACCCGGCCACCGGCCACCGGCTACCTTCTCCCTGTTCTCCTGTCGATAAGATTCCGGCCCAGGTTCAGGCCTTCCTTGCAGGCTTCGATCTCCAGGATATAGGATATGCCGTCCTCGGCGAAATATTTTTCCGTTTTCGGTTCTCCGCCGGTTTCGGCAGTCAGGGCGACCGCGACCGACCATCTGCCGCCGGCCGTCTTCTTCGGGATCGATCGTATCGAATATCCCCGATACGCGACGGCCGGATTCAAGAGCCCGCTCCCCCGGCATCCGCCTTCGATCGTCGTGCCCTCAACTTCCTCGCCTTGCTTTCCAGCATCTTTCTCAGTTTCGCATAGGAGGGCGGCGGGCCGGTCGGAATCAACCTGTCGTCGATGAAGAGCGCGTCGCTAGTTCCCCATTCCTCCATGATCTCCCTTTCTTCGGTATCGATTTCCCTGAAATCAACGAGATCGCCGAATCCGGCCGAGGCGCGCTTCATCCGCTCGAACGAAAGATCCTGGGCGGGACACCAGCCGTTTCGCAGGCAGGTGACGGTGATCACGCCTTCCTTGACCGTGGGCTTTTTTTTAAGCCTCAGCAGGACCGGCGCGACCGCGTCGTCCCGGAATGGTTTCCAAACCATTTCCATCATGCCGTCCCTGTCGGCAAGCAGGTATCCTTGTTTTTTGAACCATTTCGACCGCATGAAAAACGGGAGGGTGATGCCCCAGGCCACCAGGCCTTTCGCCCCGAGGCTTTCGGCATCCTTCTCGGCGGCCTCCAGCAGGGCTTTCCCGATCCCCTTTTTCTGGTTGTCGCCGACGCCTTCCTTGTGTCCGTGAACCCAGACGCAATAGACGTAATACAGGTCCGCCCCGATCGCGGGCCCATGTTCGATGGGCACGTAGTGGATCATGCCTACGATCTTATTCTCGTCGTCCCGCGCCAGCTTGACGCGCAATCCTTGTTTTTTCTTTTGCTCGAGCCAGACCGTCTTGTGATCCCCGGCTTCCTTCATCTCGTCGGACCAATCCTCAAGGCATTTGCAGTACAGACGCTCGTGTTCATCCGCCATATCGATGATTTGCATAAGGCCTCCCCGTCAAGGCGATATCTGGCTTATGACGCCGGCCACGCGAGGCATGGCTTCGGCGAACAGGATCCGGATTCCTTTCTCGAGCGTCCGCGGCAGATCGAAGTGGAAGCGGCGGCCGGATGGGCCGTGGGAGCGGCCGGATCGGCCGCCGCCCCGCCTCAGGCTTCCAGCACGGCGAGTTCGGCTCGGACGATCGCGGCCAGCTCAGCGGCGGCCGAAGCGGCGTCCACCAGTCGGCTGTCCTTATCGGTTCGGGCCTTGACCTCCACCTTCGGCAGGTTCTTGTCGCCGATGACCACGCGCAACGGGATGCCGATAAGGTCGGCGTCCTTGAATTTGACGCCGGGACGCTCGGCGCGGTCGTCCAGGAGGACTTCGATCCCGAGGGCCTCCAATTCCGCATGGAGCTTGTCGGCGGCTTCCTTCATGGCCCCCTCGTACTTGATCGGCACGAGAGCGACATGGTAGGGGGCCACCGTCATCGGCCAGACGATGCCGTCGTCGTCGTGCCGCTCCTCGATGATCGAGGCGAGGGTGCGGTCCACTCCGATGCCGTAGCATCCCATGGTGGGTACTTGAGCCTTCCCCTGTTCGTCCAGATAGGAAACCTTCATGGAGCGGGTGTACTTGTAGCCGAGCTTGAAGATATGCCCCAGCTCGTTGCCTTTCTTTTCGTAAAGCTCGCCGCCGCAGGACTGGCAGGCGTCGCCGGCTTTGGCTACCCGAACATCCGCGACCATCCAGGCCTGGAAATCGCGACCGTAGGCGACATGGGCAAAGTGGAGATCGGAGGCCAGGCCGCCGGTGACGGCGTCGGAGAGCGCCGTGACGCTTTCGTCGGCGACGACAGGGAGGCCGGACAGGCCGACGGGACCCGCGAAGCCCAGGGGCGCCCCGGTCAGGCGCTCGACGTCGGCATCGGAAGCGAGCTCGACCTCCGATGCCTTCAGGACGGCGGCCAGTTTGGTCTCGTTGACGTCCAGGTCGCCGCGGATCGCGACGGCGAAGAAGGCAGCGGGATAGGTCTTGGGCGCGTCGGCTGACGCCGAGCGGAGGGCGAGCTTGCCGCAGCCGGGGGCCGCGGACAAGTCCGTTTCCACGTTGACGGCCTTGTAGACGAGGGTCTTGATGAAGCTTCCGGCGTCGGTCTTGAGGAAGGCGCAGAGTTCTTCGATCGTACGGACGGAGGGGGTGGGGATCTTCTGGATGGCGGGCGTCCGCGCAGCGGCAACTTGGGCTGCGGCAAGATCGGCGGGAGCGGCGAAGTCCGGTTTGCATGCGGCCTTCTCGACATTGGCGGCGTAATCGCAGGAGCGGCAGAGGATGAGGGTGTTGTCGCCGATTTCGCTCTCCACCATGAATTCCTCGGAACCCGTGCCGCCCATGGCGCCGGTATCCGCGCGGACGGGAATCACCGTGAGGCCGCAGCGCTTGAAGACGCGCCGGTACGCCTTGCCCATAGCCTCGTAGGTCATGTCCAGGCTGGCGTCGTCGGTATGCCAGGAATACGCGTCCTTCATGGTGAACTCGCGGCCGCGCATGACGCCGTAACGGGGTCGGATCTCGTCGCGGTACTTGGTATTGATCTGGTACAGCGTAAGTGGCAGCTGGCGGTAGCTGGCAAGCTCGTCGCGGACGAGGGTGGTGAACGCTTCCTCAGCCGTCGGAGAGATGACGAAATCGTTGCCAAGGCGGTTTTTGACCCTGAGCATGCCGTCGCCCATAGTGTCCCAACGGCCGGATTCCTTCCAGATTTCGCCCGGAACCACGACCGACGGCTTTATTTCCAGGGCCCCTATCGCATCCATTTCCTCGCGCACGATGTTCTCGACCTTGCGGAAAGAGCGAAGGCCGAGCGGCAGGTAAGCGAACAGACCGTTAGCGAGCTTGCGCAGCATGGCGGAGCGCATCATGAGGCGATGGCTGACGATGACCGCATCGGCGGGAACTTCGCGGAGCGTGGGCAGGAAGGTCCGGGAAAGTTTCATGCATGATTCCTTAAAATCGTGTGGTTTATAGAAGATTAAGGCCGATAGGATACCCGGAGGCCGCCGCTTCGGCAAGGGGACGGGCAAAACCCAAGCGCTGAATATATTTGACTTTTTGCATCCAATGCGGTAATCTCCATAAAACGCGCTAATAACGTTGCGTTCCGTATGAGTTTTCTGCGGTCGATAATCTTCGATGTTGGATTCTCCCGCCCGATGATCGATCGTGCGTTGAACTTCCTCGATTGCATTTTCGCAGATTGATAGTACAATTTACCGATACTAAAAGGAGATCCCGTGACGAAGCGCGACTTCCCCAAAGTCCACTTTTACGATCAGGATTTCGTGGATATATACGATAGGACCTGGGCCTGGATCCAAGACTGCTGGCTTTCGGGCGGAGCGGCCAGCGGCCTGGAAGGCAAGTTCTTCGGTTATCCCGGCAGTCCAACGGTCGATCAGTATGACGCGATACTCTCCTCCTTCTTCCTTGTATACTCCAATAGGATATACCAAGCTCATCCCACGCTCGATCTTTTCTACTCGCGGCAGGAACCGAACGGCGCCATCCGTTGCAAGTACGACATCGAAAGCGGCCAGCCTTTGGCCGACCCGGCCAATCCCGAAGGCGTCGGCATGCCCCTCTTCGCCTGGGCGGAATTCAACCTCTACCACAAATCGGCCAACAAGAAACGCGTCAAGGACGTCCTCCCCATCCTGATGAAGTACATGTCCTGGATCGAGGCGACCTTCAAACAGCCGAACGGCCTGTACGCGGTGCCGCTCGTCGCGACCGGGATGGCCAACTCGCCGCGCGAAACCGCCAAGTACCATATCGATTTCAATACCGCGATGGCCATAAACGCGCTATACATCGCGGCGATGGGCGATATCCTGAACGACAAGGAAATCAGCTTCCAGTTCAAGCGCCAGTACTTCTCGCTCAAGACTCGGATCAATTCCCTTATGTGGGACCCCGATTCGGGTTTCTATTACGATCTGGACGCTGACGAAAAGCGGATCATGGTCAAGACCATAGCCGGCTACTGGCCCCTGATCGCCGAAATCCCCAATGACGACAAGGCCGAGAAGCTGATCGACAAGCTCAGCGATCCGAAAGACTTCGGCGCCGATCACCCGTTCCCCACCCTTTCCGTCAGCGATCCTTCCTTCGACCCGAACGGCAGCGGCTATCGCGGCTCGGTCTACCCCCACCTGACCTTCATGGTCATCAAGGGCCTGGAAACCTACCGTCGCTGGGACCTCGCCCGGGAATGCGCCATCCGGCACCTCTACTACGTGCTGGATTCGATGAATCCGGAAGGCAACCACCACAAGGGCAACCTCTGGGAAGCCTATATGCCGCTTAAGGAAGGGCCAGCAAAGCTGGAGGGCGTCCCCGACTTCCCGCGACCCCAATACCTCGCCTACGCCGCCCTCTCCACCATCGCCCTCATGATCGAGAACGTCGTCGGCCTTTCCATCTCGCTTCCGAGGAAGACCGTCGACTGGATCATCCCCAACCTCGAAATCATGGGCATAGAGAATCTGTCGCTGAAGCGGAACATGATCACGATCCTGTCCAACAAGAGCGGCCGCGGCTGGGAAATCCACATGGAGAGCGAAAAGCTCTACTATTTTACCATCCACATACTGGGGAAAAAGAAGAAGACCTTGCCGATTCCTTCCGGCAAGTGCTCGATGCTCATAGACAAACTGTGAGTAGCAGGAAGCCAGTCGTCAGTAGCTGAGTGACCGCGAGGCCTTCTCTGGCGGCTGGCGGCTGGCTGCTGGCTGCTGGCTACCCGCACCTGTCGGACCGAACGCTATTCCCTTCCCGTAATTTCGCCGTGGCGGAAGCAGTCCGCGAGATGATCATTCACCAATCCCGCCGACTGCAGGTAAGCGTAGACGATGGTCGGACCGACGAAGGAGAAGCCCCTCGCGCGGAGTTCCTTTGAAATCCGCTCGGCCAAGGGCGTGACGGCCGGCACCTCCGCCATGGACTTCCAGGCATTGACCACCGGTTTCCCGTCGACGAAATCCCAAAGCCAATCGGAGAACGAACCCTTTTCGGTCCGTAGCGCGAGCCAGGCCCGGGCGTTGGAGACGGAAGACTCGATCTTCCTCCGGTTCCGGACGATCCCTCCGTCGGCCATCAAGCGCAGGATATCCTCCTGGCCGTACCGGGCCATGCGCCCGGGATCCAGTCCGTCGAAGGCGCGCAGGTAGCCCGCGCGCCGCTTGAGGACCGTAAGCCAGGACAGGCCCGCCTGCGCGCCCTCCAGCACCAGGAGGCCGAAAAGCCGCGCATCGTCGCGGAGGGGCACTCCCCATTCCTCGTCATGGTAGCGCACGTAGTCCGCGTCCATGCCGCACCAGGGGCAGCGAAAAGGCGAATCCCCCATGCCGGCCTCAGCAAGATCCTGCGATGACCGCTTCCAGCGCGTCCAGACGAGGCGCGATGGTCGCGACGGGCTCCACGGCCTTCCGCAACCCGACGAGGTACGGAGGAATTTCCACGGTTCGGCCGATCGTCTTTCCGACGAGTTCAGCCTTCTTCGCGGGACTGCCCGTGGAAACCACGACGATGTGGCCGTCCTCCAGGTCGCACGTGAGCAGGCGCTCCGCGGCGGCGTAGCCGACGGCGCCGTGGGGATCCAGCAGGAGCCCGTACTTTTTCCACGCCCGCCTCATGGCCTGCAGGGTTTCACCATCGTCCACGCTTTCGGGAAATACCATGTTGCGCATCACCGCGGGAGCCTCCGCGTAGAACGAAGCCAGCCTTTCGAAGTTAGAAGGATTGCCGACGTCCATCGAACTGGAGACGGTATCCACGGGTTCCCTGGGGGAGAATTTCCTGCCGCGCAGGTAGTCGCCGAAGGAATTGTTCGCGTTCATCGCGGCCACGAAACCGTTCACCGGCATGCCGAATTTCCACGCGTAAAGGCCGGCGGTCAGGTTGCCGAAATTGCCGGAGGGAATGCTGAAATAGAAATCGCCCGTGAGTTCCCTTTTGAGCTTGATGAATGCGTACAGGAAATAGAAAGCCTGGGGCAGTAGCCGGCCGACATTGATCGTGTTCGCGCTCGTAAGCCCGTATCGCCCGGCGAAGGGCCGGTCCTCGAAAGCCTCCCGGATGAGCCGCTGGCAATCATCGAAGCTTCCGTCGATGCGGATCGGGAGGATATTGCCTCCCGCGGACGTGAAGGTGGAAGGATCCAGGCCGCGGGCCTCCCCCCGGGGATACAGGATCACCGCGGTGATGCCCGCCCTGCCCGCGAAGGCGCGGGCGACGCTGGAGCCGGTGTCCCCCGTGGTCGCGGTGAGGGTCATGGCGCGTCCGCCGCCGCGAAGAAGCTCCTCCATCATCGCCGCGAGGAAGGCTATCCCGAAATCCTTGAATACGCCGGTCGGTCCGTTGTGCAACTCCAGCACCGACAGGTGCTCGTCCAGCCTCCGGAGCTGAGGCTCGAAGTCGAAGGCGCTTTCCGCGACGCGGGCGGCCGAGATCGGATTGAGCTCCCCTTCCAGCAGGGCGGGGGCGACCGTGGAGACGAGTTCGGGATAGCTCGTATCGGCATCCATATACAGGAAGAATTGCCGCAGGTCGACGGCCGAGGCGGGCACGTACAGCCCGCCGTCGTCGGGGAGGCAGTGCAGAATCGCTTCCCTGAAGGAAACGGGCGATACGTTCGATCGCGTGGATTTGAAGAGCATCGATCCTCCCTTCGCTTGGAGTGTAATTCGCCCCGTCCGTAAGGGCAAGCGCCCGGCGGGGCGTCCGCGATCAACGTCAGCCGATGCGGAAGAACAGGGGCACGAGGATGGGGACCAGGAGGGAGAGCGAGAGGCCGTGGGCGATCGACAAGGGGACGCTTTCAGGTCCGCAGCAGCGCTCTATGAGGGGCAGGGTCACATCCATGCTCGTCGCGCCGCCCGCCCCGATCGGAAGCTCCCGCCTGCCTGTGGACGCGAGGAAGGGGATCGCGAGGAGCGCGAGGGTTTCGCGAAGCATGTTGGCCAGAAAGGCCGCGGAACCCAACAGGGGGTCGCCGAGGTCCGTGATGAGGACGCCGGAAAGGCTGTACCAACCGAATCCAGCGCCGAGCGCCAGAGCCTTGCCGGGCGCGAGGCGGAAAAGCCAGCCAACCGCAAGGGCTCCCGCGAGCGAACCGGCAATGGTGCCCAGAGGAACTATCGCCGTCGCGGGGCGGAGCAACAGCGAACCGAGATCCACCTTGTTCGCGGCCATCTGCATGCCGATCAACGCGAGAAGGACATACAGGGTCCATGAAGTCAGTTGGCCCGAGGAAAGGAAGGGAACGGCAGGAAGGACGAGTCCGAGGATGAATGCGGCGGCGACGATGGCCAGTAGGCGTAGCGGGCCACGGACATGGGAAAAGAAATCGAAGCGCGTCCCGACGGCGATCACGGCTTCCTGCGCGGAACCAACTTTAGCCTCCGGCTCGACAGCGCGCCGCGCCGGGGCTTTTTCCAAGCGCCGTAAAAGGGGACCCGCGGCCAACAGGGCCAGGATGGTCCCCGCGGTGGTAGCCGCGGCGGTCGCGGCCGCGAGCGCCCCGATTTCCGGGAGCCGCGAGGCGATGTCGCGGCTTTGAGACAGGCGCAGCCCCATGGAAGCGAGCAGCGCGTACAGGGTCCATCCCGCCAGACCGTCGACCACTGCCGGAGAAGGCGCGAGGCGGACGCGCCAGGCGAGCATGCCCGCGGCGAGAAACGAGAATAGCAAGGCGAGCGACAAAAGCTGTTCCATGGCTCCAAGCTACCCGACCGCTGTCCTTTGGACAACACCGGAACCACGCTAAACGGAATGAATCCTTCCAATGTATAAATATACGGTTTAATTGACACAATATGCAGGATACCGTATCCTTGCGCATATATTTCCCAGTCCATAGGAGGTCGTCAATGTCGATCCGAATCTTTTTCCGAACTTTCGCCGCGATCGCGGCCGTGGCTCTCTTTTCGGTTCCTTCCGCATTCGCCGAGGGCAAACAGGAGGCCGCAAGCGGCAAGCCGAAGCTCGTCATCGCCGCCGACGCGACTTGGCCGCCGATGGAATTCGTGGACGAGAACAAGAATATCGTCGGCTTCGGTCCCGATATGATCAAAGCGATCGCCGAAGCCGCCGGTTTCGAGGTCGAAGTCAAGAACACCGCCTGGGACGGCATTTTCGCCGGTCTGGCCGCCGGTTCCTACGACGCAATCTGCTCCTCGGTGACCATCACCGAAGAACGCAAGGCGACCATGGACTTCACCGAACCCTACATCAACGCGGGACAGATCCTCGTGGTCCGCAAGGAACTCCAGGGCGTGACCGTCCTCGCCGATCTCGTCGGCAAGAAAGTCGGCGCCCAGATCGGCACCACCGGCGCCATCGAGATCAGCAAGGTGTCCGGCGTCGAACTGAAAAGCTACGACGAAGTCGGGCTCGCGTATGAAGATCTGGCCAACGGACGCATCGATGGCGTCGTCGCCGACAATCCCATCGCCGCCAATTTCGCTCTTCAGAACGACAAATTCAAGGAAAAGCTCAAGATCGTCGGCAAGCCCTTCACGGACGAATGGCTCGGCATCGCGGTCAAGAAGGGCGACACCCGGACCCTCGCGCTGATCAACGACGGGCTCGCCAAAATCAAGGCGTCGGGAAAACTCGAGGAGCTGGCCGGGAAGTGGCTCCACTGACATGGATGATTCGACCCTGAGGCCGGGACGGGAGGCCGGGGCGCCCGTCCCGGCCCAGATCAACGTCACCGACGGCTCGCTCATCCCCCAGCGGGGGGAGAAGGGCGGGTTGTCGGCCTGGAACATAGCCTTCTTCGGGGCGACGGGCATACTCGTCGCCCTGCCGTTGTACAAGCCGGATCCGTACCTCAAGATACTCGCGTTCGTCCCCGACGGCATCGTGGCGACCTTCGGCGTCACCATCGCGTCGATCGCCTGTTCCCTCGTCATCGGCCTTTTCGCCGGGCTCGGCCGCATTTCGCACGTGCGAATCATCAACCGGATCTCCACGATCTACGTGGAGATCATCCGCGGCATTCCCCTCCTCGTCCAGCTTTTCTACATCTACTATGCCCTTCCTCCCGTGATCGAGAAGATCGGGCTCAGCAAGTACATACGGCTGGACGGTCCTTCTTCGGCGATTCTGGCCATGTCCATCTGCTACGGCGCCTATATGGCAGAAATCTTCCGGGCCGGCATCCAGGCCATCCCGAAAGGCCAGATGGAGGCGGCGCTTGCCCTCGGCCTGAGCCGTGCCCAGGCCATGCGTAAGGTCATCCTCCCGCAGACGGTCAAGATCATCCTTCCGCCGATCGGAAACGAATTCATCGCTCTCCTGAAGGATTCTTCGCTCGTTTCGATCCTTGCGGTATCCGATCTTCTCCGCCGCGGCCGCGAGTACGCGTCCACTTCCTTCAGGTACTTCGAGAGCTACACGGTCATCGCGTTGATCTATCTCGTGATGACTCTATTCTTCTCGCGCCTGGTCGCGATGATGGAAGAAAGGTTGAGGCAACGTGGAACCGTTCATTAGCATCAGAGGCGCGCGCAAAAGCTTCGGCAAGGTCGACGCGTTGCGCGGCGTCGACCTGGACGTCAAGCAGGGAGAGGTCGTCCTCATCATCGGTCCCTCCGGATCGGGGAAAAGCACGTTGTTGCGCAGCGTAAACCGCCTGGAGCGCCTGGACGCCGGCTCGATCATGATCGACGGGGAGAGCGTCACCGAGGCGAAGGCCGACATCAGGAAAATCCGCGAAGAAGTGGGGATGGTTTTCCAGAGCTTCAACCTCTTCCCCCACCTTACCGCGGCGGCGAACATCGAACTCGCCCCCCTGACCGTGAAGAAGACCTCCAAGGACGAAGCGGCCGAGATCGGGAAGCGTCTGCTCAAAAAGGTGGGGCTCGAGGACAAGGCGGCCGCATTTCCGGACCAGCTATCGGGAGGCCAGCAACAACGCGTCGCGATCGCCCGGGCGCTCGCGATGAATCCGAAGGTCATGCTTTTCGACGAACCCACGAGCGCCCTGGATCCGGAAATGATAAAGGAAGTTCTGGACGTCATGACGGAACTTGCCCGCGAGGGCATGACGATGCTCGTCGTTTCACACGAGATGGGATTCGCGCGCGCGGCGGCGAACCGGATCATCTTCATGGATCAAGGGCAGATACTGGAATCGGCGCCCCCTGAACAATTCTTCACCGCCCCGCGCGAAGAGCGTACGAAAAAATTCCTGGAGCATATCCTGTAGGTTCGGATCGACGGAACCTATGCCGTTTCATCCACCCGCGTTCCCTCGTAGGGGGGTAGCGGGGCGCTCTGGGGCGCTTGGGCCGCGGGGACTTCTTCCGTTTCGTTCTCTTCCTGGACGGGAGACGCTTCCTGGGGCGGAGGTACGGTGAGGCCGACGGGACCGACCGAATCGATATCCATTTTCGTTTCCTCCTATACATAAGTATAGTTCAATTCCCGATCCGAAGCAAATTACGGACCGGCAGACCGGCGATCAGCGTTCAAAGAGGATGCGCATCATCTTCTTGCCGTCCGCCGACCGATACGGATTCTTCACGTTTCGCAAGTATGATCGATACGCGGCGCAACTCTCGTAAAAACCTTCCAGGCCCTTGAACGACGATGACTCGTCGCAGCGGTATAATTCCAGGAGCAGGGGAAAGAGGGACGACTCCAGGACCTCCTGGGAACGCGTCAGCGGAAGGCGGGGAAGCGCCGCCGGCATCATGTGGTTGCGCACCATGAATGATACGTCCGCTATGAACGCGTCATCGAACCCCAGGCGGGCAAGGAAGGTCCGCGCGCGCGCAGCGCCGAGTTCCGCGTGCCTGTCGAAGCGGCGGCCGCCTGAAGCCTCGGAGAGGGGTTTGCCTACATCGTGGAGCAGAAGGCCGAAGGAGAGGACCGGGTCGGCGATCTTCCGGTAGCGGAAAGTCTCCAGCGTATGCGCCCAGGCATTCCCTTCCGGATGGAATTCCTTGGAATGGTCCACGTCGTCCATCGCGGCCAGTTCGGGCCACCAGGCGTCCACCCAGCCGACGCGCATAAGCAGGTCGAAACCGAGATCCGGCCTGCGGGATTGCAGCAGGACAGTGAGGAGCGCCCGTTGCTCCTCGGCGGAGGGGGCGGGCCCCTCGTCCACCCGGCCCACGGCCGCGGCGACCTCGGCGATGACCGCCCGGCTCCCGGCCTCATCCTCGGGCGCCGCACCGCGATAGCGCGCGAGCACGACGGCGGCTTGGGAGGCGGCCTTGAAGGCATCGGCGGTGGTTCCCCGGCTTCCGCGGAAGGCGCCGGCGGCGTACCAAGGCGCCGGATCCATAAACTCCTTCCCCCGCGGCGAAGCACCTTCCCTTATGCCGTCCCTGAGCGCGCGGACGATCGGATACAGTTCGCCGGGATCGATATAGGATCGTGAAGACGCATCCCAAGAAAAGCGCAGCAGGGGGAAAGCGGCGTCGTCGTCTTCGGGTTCCGCCGATTCCTCGCAACGCAGATACCAGGTCGTCCTTCCCGGACGCGAATTTTCCGCTTTCGCAGCGGCCGGATCGGTCGCCGCGGCCGGCGCCGGGTCGTCGGAAGGATCCGAATCGACCGCCGCATCGGCCAGGGAAGGGCCGGGAAAGCGAAGGCCAAGGAATAGCCGGGACAGGTCGGCGAGATCGGCCCTGGAGCGGACCCAGCGGTAGGGACCGGGCTTGAATCCGCAATAGCGGTCAAGGGCGCTGAAGCCTGCGAGCCGCGGAGCGAAGCCCTTTTCCGACAATCGGTCGAGTACGTGGTCCACCCTCAGAGGATAGTCGTCCCGGCGACTATCGTCCAGAACCGTCCCCGGCCCTATTTTCCCTTAGTACTCCCCTTCTTCGGCGCGGTTTTTGTCGGCGCGGTTTTACCGGCTTTGACGGTCTCCGGCTCCTCCGGACCCAGGGCCGCAAGCAATTTCTCCACGCTGTATCCGGAGGCCGCTTCCGCGGTTTGCAGCTCGGCGAGCACGCGGGCGATCTGGTCCAGCCGGCGGTGCCAGCGCGTCGCATCCAAACGGGACGGATGGGGCGCCGAGAGCGCGGATTTGGCCGCGGCGGCGGCTTTCCCGCCCGCGCTCTGGCGCGCGTCGGCGGGAATCGCCTCCATGGCCTCATCCCCCTCGATCGCGGCGATCAGGGTGCCGTAGAACAGCGCTTCCTCGAAGCGCTCCTTGTTGAACCACGCGACATCGCCGAAGACGTTGACGCCGAGGAACGAACGCGAATCATCCGACTCGAACGCGAGCCGGGCCAAGTCCGCGAGCGTCGAAGGCGCGCCGGTCCTGACGAGGGCAAGTTTGAGGAGACCGACGATACGCCAGGCTTCATCCGCGGGCAGGCCCGCCGCGTGGTAGGCTTCACGCAACTTCCTGTCCAGGCACCAATGGTCGACCAGACGCTGAGCGTCGTCGCCGGATGCGCCGGCGCCGACCACGCCGCGCAGCATCGCGAGCACCGCGTAGCCGGCGACGTACGCCGCCGCGTTCGGTTCGGTCGCGAGCCGTCCGGTGGCATCGGAGACGAAGCGAAGCGCGGGCGGGGTGAGGGCGGCCGGAGGCTTCGCCGCGTATTCCGGAAGCCGGAGCAGCCGTTGGAGGCTCTGGGCGAATCCTTCCCAGATCGCCTCGCTTTCGATCCCGACGTAGGATTCGTCGCGGACGAAGGATTCGTACTTCCCCGAAGCTCCGTCTATGTACTCCGCCGCCAGACGCGCGAAGCGCAACACCGGTTCGCGGAGGGTTTCGATGAACGGCGCGGGTTTGGGAGGCTTTTGCGCCGCATGTATAGCATGCGCCGCTTGCGGCGCTTGTGCCGCGGGCTTCGCGGGCGCGGATTCGGGAATGGGCGGCTCGAAGAATGCGCGGACGGCGTTGAAGTAAGCGGGCTTCGCGACCTCCGCGAAGGCGGCATACAGGTCGCGCAGGAAAAGGTCCTGGAAAGCGGCTCGGATATCGGGAACGCCCCGCCCGCCCAACTCGTCGCAGAGGCGGCGCCACCGTCCGTTCTCTTCATCCAGGACCTCGTGAAGGTCAAGGAACACCTGGGCCTGGTAGCCGTTCAGTGAGACGAACAGGCCCCTCTCGGAAAGTTCGCGGCTCGGCCGTATATACCAGAGGTCGGATCGCTGCTCGCGGAAAACGCCGAAGCGGTTCGCGCTGGACGCCGAGAAGCCGAGGGCCTCGGTCAGAGTGCGACGGACGAGGCTCTTCTTGCCGTCGGGATCGGAGACGTTGGAGGGAGCCGAAATCCGGATCCAGCCGGAACCGTGGTGGAAGGCGTTGTTGTAGATGACCAAGCCCCGCTCGTCTCCTTCCCGGTTGGAATAGGCGAAGACGTTCTCGTTCACCGTGCCGTCTCCTTCGACCAGATCGTACAGGGCGAAATCGCGGCTTCCCGAGAAAAGGCGGCGCTTCTTGAGCAGGGGAAAGACCTCGCGCTCGTGCCGTTCCACCAGGGCCGCGTCCACGATCTCGTCTCGGTACGCGCGCCGGTATTCCATCCCGTACTTTTCCTCGAAGCCCTCCACCTGGCCGTGACCGAACATGGGCAGACCGGGCATGGTCGCCATGAGGGTGCAAACGCCGAAGTACTTGTCCCCCCTCCCGAACTGGGCGACGGCGGTCTCTTCGTCGGGATTGTTCATGAAATTGACGAAACGCTTCAGGATTTCCGGATCGAATTCGACCGTATTCTTGATCGTCGCCCGGTATTTGCCGTTCTCCTCGTTCTTGAGCATGTTCATGAACGCCGAGTTGTACACCCGGTGCATGCCGAGGGTGCGCACGAAGAAACCTTCCATCATCCAGAACGCTTCGGCCAGGAGAAGGGTATCCGGCGCCTCCACGGCGCAGCGGTCCACCACTTCGCGCCAGAACTCGTTCGGGATCTGGCGGTCGAATTCCTCACGCGAGATGGCCCTTTCCGCCCGGCTGGCGATGTCGCCGCCCCGTCCGGGCTCGGGATACCAGAGCCGCTGGATATGTTTCTTGGCGAGGGTCATGGCCGCGTCGAAGCGGACGATGGGGAACTGCTTGCAGACCCCGACGACGGTGGCTATCACGGCCTCCCTCGCTTCCGGATTCAGGAAGTCGATCTGGGCGGTGTCGTTCCACGGCATGGAGGTACCGTCGTTGCCGTGGTAGATATAGCGCGTTTCCCCGGAGGCATAATCCACGCGCTTGAAGACGACGGCCGCGTCGCTGCGGTCGTAATAGTGGTCATCGATGAAAATCCCGATTCCCGGACGGTTGGAAAGGTCTCCGCCGTTGAAGGAGTAACCCGGGTAGGGAGGACGATCCAGCTGGATGAAACGGCTCGGATGCTCCATGACCCAGCGGGAATCTATGCCCGTATGGTTCGGCACCATGTCCGAACCGAGCTTGATGCCGCGCCAGGCGCAGCGTGAACGGAGGTTTTCCAGCCCCCCCCAACCGCCCAGTTCATCTGCGATATCGTAGTCGTGGAGGCTGTACGCGCTCGCCGCCGCCTCGGGATTGCCGCAGCGCCGTTTGATCTCCCGACTCGCCTGGCTTCGTTCCCAAAGTCCGATGAGCCAGAGGCCGGTGAAGCCCCGCCGCGCCAGCTCGTCCAGTTCCTCGTCGGGAATGGCGTCCAGGCGTTCGATCGGCCGTCCGTACATCTTGGTGAGCTGGGAAAGCCATACGAGGGTGCTCTTGGCCATGATGACGGTCCGCGGCATCCAGTCCTTGTCGGGGCTGAAACGTTCGTATTCCTTCTCCAGCTCGTCGTAGACGTAGGATCGGGTCGGTCCCGGGCCGAAAAATACCGGCTTCTCCTCTTCCTTCACAACGTCGAGGCTCGTGAGCAGCTTGATGAGGTAAGTACCGATCACCAGGCCCCAGCGCTTCCGGATATAGTCCAGCTGTCCCGTCAGGGAGAAGGGTTCAGCGACGGCCGGACTCCTCAGCATATCCCAAAGGCTCTGATCGTCGGGTCCGAAGTGCGGCAGCGCCTCGAAATGTCGCGCGAGCTCCACGGCGGCTTCATCGTAGACGGTCGAAGCCCGGAGGGCCGAGTCGTCGAAGAGCCGGCGGAAAGGCCCGAAGGCCGGATTGTCGTTGGCCAGCCGGAGGAGCATGAGTTCTTCGAGGGCGAGCGCCCGGTTCGACTCTCCGCCGTCGCTTCCGGCGAGGTACTGGTCGACGGACAGCTCGCCGCGGTAGACCGAGAGCGGCGGGAAGCGGTCGACGAAAAGGCGGAGCAGGACATCGACCTTATGCGCGCCGAGATCGCGGTCAAGTCCTTTCAAGGCCGTTACGAAGGCATCGGGGGAAACCTTCTCGCGGTAGACGGCGGCGACGTAGTGCAGTACCTCGTCGATCAAGCCCATCGCGTTCAGGCGTCCGGCCTTCACGAAGCGTTCGGGATGGATGAGCGGATTGACCTTCTCGTTGAGCTTGCGCGCGAAATCGCGCACCGCATGGAAATCCGCGAAAACGACGTTTCCCCGCAGGGAGAACAGGGACGCGTCAAAGCCGTGCTCGTCGCGGATTTCGCGCGCCACATGGAACTCCATGAGAGCGGTGCGTTCCGCGGCGGACGGGCCTTTTTCCGCGTTTCCGGTTTCCAGGGCGCTCAGCGCTATTTTGACGGCAGTCATTTTCAATCTCCCCTTTCCGCGCAGAGCCGCGCAATTCCGGTCGAAAGTCCTTCGTCCGCGGCGATTTCGGCGATCGTCGCGGGAAGCCGGTACGTCCAGTTGAATTCGTTCACGCTGCCGGGCACGTTCACCCGTTCAGCGGCGCTCTCTCCCGCATACCAGCGGGGGGAGAGATGGAGCAGATCCTGGATCTGGAAGACGCAAATCCGCGACCGGGCGCCCGCGACGGTGCGCAGGAGCGAATACGCGGCGCCTGGACCGTAAACGTCCGGAATGGAAAAATCGCCGACGAACGAGCGGAACGCGTCGCGGTCCGCTTCACGCTCCCACCATTCGCGTACGGTCGAGCTGTCGTGCACCGCCGGCGTGCATACGCTCGCCTCGGGGTAATCCGAAAGGGGCAGGTAGGGCTCGCCCGGGTCGCCCCAGCGGCGCGCCCATCGGAGCACGCGCAGGCCCAGTATACCGAGATCCTCCAGCACGCGGGGGACGCAGGCGGGCACGGCGCCGAGATCTTCGGCGCAGGCCAGCATCGGGACGGCTGAGGTGAGAGCCGAAAGCAGTTTCCGCCCCTGGTCCTCCCAGATCGCCTCCGATTCGGCCCGTTTCCGGTTCACGAGGCCTTCGAATCGGCGCCGCTCCTCCTCCGAAAGGGTGGGGAAAGCCCTCGTGTCCCAATAGGTCCAGGACGGCGAATAGAGGCCTTCCTCGAACTCGAGGAGGGGCCGGTCCCTCCAGGCGGCTTGCAGGCAGGCGGTCGCGGCGGGATGTAGGCCGAGTTCTTCGATATCAAGCTCCCCATGGATCGAATCCTTGAAGAGCCAGAGTTCCTCCGCGTCGATGCGATCCAGGGCAAGACTGAAGACCTTCCCGGCCTCGGCCGCCGCGGCATCGGCGGCGCCCGACGAAGAAGGATCGCCGGAGTCGCCGGTCCCGATCAGCGCTTCGTAGACGGCGCCCGTCGGGATATGCGGCCGCGAAAGCCATCGCCGGCGGCCCGCGTCGAAACCCATAGCCTCAAGCTCCTGGCGCGTGATCGGGACGGCGGGTATGAAGCGGCCGAGCACCGCTGACCGGTCCCTGCGTGAAGCAGCCCAGATGCGGAAAAAGCCGAGCACGTGATCGATCCTGAAAGCCGAGTAGTACCGGTCGGCCAACGCGAGGCGACGGCGCCACCACGAATAATCCTCGCGCGCCAGGGCGTCCCAATCGTAAATGGGAAACTGCCAGTTCTGGCCGAGCGGGCTGAACATGTCCGGCGGCGCTCCCGCGGAGAGCTCGCGCCTGAAAAACTCGGGATGAGCCCAGACATCGCAGGAATCTTCGTTCATGAGTATGGGCAGATCGCCCTTCAGGGCTATCCCGAGCTTGGCGATCGCGTCCGCCACGGTCTTGAATTGCGCGTCCAACGCGCGTTGCAGCCAGATCCAGAAGAGGTGTTCGCGGCGGTTGACGGGATCCGCCTTCCAAGTCTCCAGCTCGGCGGCGGCGGGCGCCGAATGCCGTTTCCAGACCTTCCAGTGGCTGCCCCCGTTCGCGTCCTTCAGCCGCATGTACACCGCGTACTCCAGCACCCAGGGATTTTCCGTCATCCAGGACGCGAGCGCTCCGCCGCTTTCGGCGTCGAGGGCGATCTTGTCGGCGTTCGCCTCATAAATCTTCCGCAATAACGCGAGTTTCGCCTTCAGGACTCCCGCATAGTCGAAGCGCTCCCTTTTCTCGAAAGACGCGCGGAGCGCCTGCAGCTCGTCGGCCCATCCTTCCGCTTCGGGCAAGGCGCCGAGCCTCAGGTAAAGAGGATGCAGGGCGAAGGCGGAAAGCGCGCTGTAGGGGGAACTCTGGAAACCGGAATCGTTTACCGGAAGCAACTGGATGATCTTGAGCCCGACGCGCTCGCAGAAGCCCGCAAATTCGATCAGGTCCAGGAATTCACCGACGCCGGCGCTCCCGGCGCTCCTGAGGGCTCCGACGGGAACGACGACACCGGTCGCTTTATGTTTGATCGGCGGAAAACGCATATCGCCTCCAGGACGGATGGTAGCTCGGCCTCCGAGCATTCTTTTCGAAGTATAGAATCGTTAAACCGGTTTTGTAAACATCAGCCATCTTTTTCCCGGACAAAACCGGTCTTCCAGTGCCAGATCGGGACCGAAAGATCCGAAGCGAACGGATTGGTCCGTCCGAAGTCGGGAAGCCACTCGTCGCCGTTTTCCAATTCTTGATAATACCCATCTTCTATACCGTACTCCTGCAACATATCCATCACTTCCGCGTACTCCGCTCCGTTCACGTAGCGGTCAGCGGGCAAGGCCGCATCGGCACGGGAGTCCGGACGTACCGGCGTATACTGCGTCATCAAGGACAACAGCGCCTTTCCCGCCCAGCGTTCGGCGAACAGAGCCAGCACCGCACGGGTCGATTCCAGTCGGCCGGGGATAACGAGATGGCGCACGATTGTTCCCGAAACCACTATCTCGGGAAGATCCGCTGACGCGCCTTCCGTCCGGGCTTTCCGGCATGGGGCATAACGCAGCGGCTTCGATCCGACCATCCAGTCGATCGCGGACACCGCAAGCTCGGGATAATCCGGGGCGCCGAAAAAACGGGCGGCCAATGAGGCGTCCAGCGTCTTGAGGTCGGGCAGGAATACGTCCAGGCAGTCGGAGGCAGGATCCAGGGCTTCGGGTCGTTCGTAGGCGGAGGAATTCCAGAGCGCCGGGACGGAAAGGCCTCGGAGCTTCGCCTCCCGCAGACCTTCGGCTATCGCGGGAATGACGTGGCTTCCCGTCACGATGTTGACGTTCTCGGCGCCTGCGGATTCCAGCCTCAGGCAGATGTCGGCGAAGAGCGCCGCGTCCGCTTCGGCACCCATCGAGGCACGGGAGATCTGCCAATTCTGGCAGAACGAACAGCGGAGGGTGCATCCGGTGACGAATATGGTCCCGGAACCGCCCTCTCCGGTCACCGGCGGCTCCTCCCCCCGATGGATGGAGGCGCTCGCCAGACGGAGGCTTTGGCTTTCCCCGCAGAAACCCCGTTCGCCTGAGAACCTGTCGACGGAGCAGTCGCGGCCGCAGAGCCTGCAGGAAGCGTAGGCGTTGCCGGACCCTTTCGCCTGAAATGCCCCGTCCCGGTGGTATTCCCTCATACGATCGATGATATCCGAGGAAGCGCATAAAAAAAAGCCGGCGTCAACCGGCTTTTGGACGTCCAATCCTGTTGCCGAACATCTTCCGTTCGGAGCGGGACCGGACTTCTCTCTTCACACGAATTACTCATGTCCGCGCATGCGGACAGAAATCGTCTATATCAGCCTGTCTCTTCAGGACCGACGCCCCTTGGGGCTCGTCGGTCAGCTCATCTCCGGCGGAGTATCCATATAGACCTCCAAGACCGTCGCGGCGAACCAGCCGCAGCTGAAACTATCCGTGAGCGCCATCCGGCGTTACGGAACTTCGTATATATATACTATACGGCATTTTTGCTGAAAAGCAAGAGTAAATTATCCTATCAATCAAGAGCGCCGCGGGAAACCAGTTCGGTCATGAGGCGGGCGAGGATATCCAGATCCAGGTCCTCGGCCTCTCCGGCGAGCGCATCCCGGATGGCGGACCAATCATCCGCATCGAGTTCCATGACGGCATCGTCGAAATCCCCCAGGACGAACGAGGCGATATGCCCGAGGCGATCGTAGGCGGGCGTCTCGCCCGCGCCATATTTCTCCGACCACCAACCGAATAGATCGGCGGCAACGACCTCGCCCACCACCGGCTGGACAAGACGATCGAAGGCGCGCTTCGCTTCGTCTCCGCCGGAATCCCGCATGCCGTTTCCGACCCGCGAACGTTTCTTGATTCCCTCGAGCACGCTGTAAAAATGATCCGCTTCGCGCATGACGGGAAGATACCATTTCGCTTCTCCCGCGCCAAGGAGCGAATCCGCGTCTCCCCCGAACGCGCGGATTTCTTCAAAATCCCCCAACCTTGACTTTTCCCGGACGCGGTTCTACACTCGAACCCATGAACCTTAAGACCGTGCTGACGAAAGACACCGTCAGCCTGCACCTCAAAGGCACCAGCAAAGAAGAAATCATCGGCGAATTGCTTGATATCCTGATGAAGGCCGGCCGGATCAAGGATCGCGAAGCGGCGCTCGCCAGCGTCCTGGATCGGGAACGGAAAATGTCCACGGGCATGAAGCACGGGATCGCGATTCCGCACGGCAAATCCTCCGCCGTATCGGATCTTGTGGCGTGCATCGGCATCTCCGATACGGCCGTGGATTTCGATTCGCTCGACCACGAACCTTGCCGCATCTTCATAATGACCCTTTCCCCCATCGACAAGACGGGGCCGCACCTCCAATTCCTCGCCGAGGTGAGCCTCCTTTTCAAGAGCGCGGAAAAACGGGCCGAGATCCTCAAATCGTCCTCGTCCGAAGAAATCCTGAAGATCCTGACCGAATAGACGAATATTCCCGCTGTCGGGCGCGCCCTGCCGGGCGCTCAAAAAATCAGGCCGTCCGGATGGGACGGCCTGTTTGATTTTCGGACTTTTTCCTTCCGGACTTTTTCTTTCCTTACTTGAGTTTCTTTAGGGCTTCGCCGGCCAGAACCTTCACGGCATTGGTCCAGTCCATGTTCTCGACGGCCTGCAGGGCCGGCCGACCCTTCACGCTGCCTGTCGCCCCCAACGCGGGGATGACGGCGCGCACTATCCGCTCGTCGTCCTGAGTGGTGGCATCGGCGCGCCGCCGCTCATTCAGCTTCATAAGCGCCGAAGCGAGGACCAGCGCCGCATCGTCGCTCCTGCCCGCCGCGAGCGCCGAGATCGCGGAAAGTTTTTCCTCCATGTCGATCCCTTCCCTGTAGGAACGATCGAGCAGAGGAATCGCCGAGGAGGTCACGCCGCTTCTCTGCATGACGGCCATGGACAGCTTGCGGAGATTGGCCAATATCTGCCGCTCCTTGACGTCGCTGGTCGCCGAGGTCCAACCCTCGGAAAGCGCGAGGGCGGCGAAGGCGCTTTTGGCTGCGGCACCGGCCTTGGAGGCGTCTTCCGTCTGGAGCGCGAGCAGTTTCACGTTGGAATCGCCCTGGCGCATGATGCCCTCGAGCGCTTGAGTCGGATCGTCGGCGATGAGGGGAAGCGTAGCCGCGGCCTGGTCGCGGACACGGCGCGAGTACCAGCCGGTGGATGCGAAAAAGACTGGCGGGAAGCCTTCGATCTTTCGGTATTTCTCCAGAGCGAGCAAGGCGCCGTAGGCGATCCTCTCGCCGGACTCAGGATCGGAGGTCGGGCGGAGATTGAGATCCTGCAGAGTGCGCGCCACTTGTTCGAAAAGGTCCTCCGAACGGGTTCGACCGATCGCGATCAACGCATCTGCTTTCACGAGCGGATTGCTGAAAGTCTGCACGATCCGCCAAAGGTCGGTGGCCGCCGCCGCGTATTTCGCTTCTCCGAGTAGATCCGCGAGCAGGCGCGCCGTAGAATCCGCGCTTTCCCTCTCCGAGACCGTTTTGAGGTTCGGGAATTCGATAAGGAGCTGGGAAAGGGCTTCCGCATAGAGTTCGCCCGCGCCGGGTATTTCCGCCTCCGCGACATTCTTCAGCACGGCGAATCTTTCCGCCGGCGAAATGGACGCGCGATAGATCCATGTATAAACATCCAGCTCTTCGGACGCGAAGGCGAAAGCCGCGGTCGCGAGAAGGGCCGCTATTGCTGAGAATCGCTTCATTTCGTGCGCTCCCTTCATTCCGTGACTTCCTTGATCTCCTCCCGGAAATCGTATTCGTATTCGACGCTCTGTTTGCTCTTGCCCGTCAGATCCTCGATGGTCTTGCGGAGTATCTCGCCGTCGGCGCCGTACTCGTAGCTCGTGCGCTGCTGGACGGTGCCTCCCGCGTTGGTCCTTTCTTCCGCGGCGATCGCGCCGGCGACCCAACGGGTAATTTCCGTCCGCAGCAACGAGCCCTTCGCGTCGAAGAAGCTTTGCTTGGCAAGACGGCCGTCCGCGTCGTATTCGTAGGCGCTCGAGCCGTTCTTTCGTCCAGCCCCGTCCTTCAGCTCGGCGGTCCTTATCCTTCCGTCCTTGTAGGAGTAGGAAGTTACGGCGAGCACCGAACCCTTGGAATCCCTTACCGTCCAGGAGACCCGGTGCCCGGAGGCATCGTAGCCGAACTCGAAGGAAGAAAGGGGCTTGCCGTTCCCGTCGACGAGAACCTCTCCGGATACCAGGCCATCGGCACCGTATGCATAGCTCCTGCTGGATACGAGCTTTTCTTCCCCGTCCATCGTCGCCTTCAAGACGAGGCGGCCGGCTTCGACCGTGAAACGCGTGCGCTCCAGGATCGAGCCGGACGCGGAATATCGCGTCTGGACCTTGAGGGCGAAGGCTTCGTCATACTCAGAGAGGGAATATTCGTCAATGGAACCGTCGGAAAAACGGATGGACGACTTCCGTTCCATGGGGATGCGAACCGTGATCCTCTTCGGTTCCTTCCTGGGTTGTGCCACGACGGCGACGGGTTCGATGCCGGCCGCCGCTGATTCGGCGGGGGCAGCCATAGCCGGCGGGGTTTCCGCGACTTTTTCAACGGCGACTGACGGCTTCGCTCCGGCGACCGGAGCCGGGGCGCCGGCGCAGGACGCAAAGAAGGCGACGAGCGCCGCGATGTATGAGAATTTCTTCATGATGGAATTCCTCCTGGAGGGATTCAAAGAGTATGATCAATAGGCGGCCGATAATCAATAACAGGAAGGGGGATACGGAATGCGGATCGAGGGAGGAAGGATCATCGACGAGGCGGGACGGACGCTTCTCCTGCGCGGCTGCAATCTGGGCGGGAGTTCCAAGACACCCGCGGTGCCTGACGGATCCACCTGGAATCCGGCAGGACTCGACGCGGCCCGGGAAGTCTCCTTCATCGGCAAGCCTTTTCCGGTGGAGGAGGCGGACGAGCATTTCTCCCGTCTTTCCCGCTGGGGCTTCAGCTTCCTCCGCTTCGTCATCACCTGGGAGGCGGTGGAGCACGCGGGACCGGGCATCTATGACGAATCCTACCTCGCCTATGCGCGGAAAATACTGAAGAAAGCGGCCGAACACGGAATCGGCGTGTTCATCGATCCCCATCAGGACGTGTGGAGCCGTTGGACGGGCGGTGACGGGGCGCCTGCCTGGACCATGGAAAGACTGGGTTTCGATCTTTCCCTATTGGACAGGACCGGCGCGGCGCTCACCCACCAGCACGTCGGGGATCCCTACCCCCGAATGGTCTGGCCGACCAACTACAGCCGTTATGCCGCCGCTACGATGTTCACCCTCTTTTTCGCGGGGGACGTCTACGCTCCCGGTACGACCATCGAAGGCGAGGACGTCCGATCCTGGCTCCAGGGCCGTTACTTCGCAGCCATGCGTCATGCGTACCGGCGACTCAAGGATTGCGCCGCGATCGTCGGCTGGGGAACGATGAACGAGCCGCATGCGGGCTTCATCGGCTACCGCGACCTTTCCGGCCTTGAGAACTGTACGATCGAACTGGGCGCCATCCCGAGCGCCTTCCGCTCGATGGCGGCGGCTTCAGGACACCCGTCGGCCGCGACCGTGTATGCACAGGGCCTCACAGGAACCCGGAGGATCGGTCATGCGACCATCAATCCCGAAGGCGTTTCATTGTTCAAGGAAGGGTTCGGGTGTCCGTGGAAACGGGAAGGCGTTTGGACGGACGAGGGAGGCGAGGCCAGGCTCCTGCGGCCCGATCATTTTTCCCGCTTCGGGGACCGTCCGGCCGCCTTCGTCGAGGACTTCCTGAAACCCTTCCAGGTGCGTTTCGCCCGGGAAATACGGTCGCAGAAAAGCGGCTGCGCCATATTCATAGAAGGCGTGCCGAACGGCGAACACCCCACTTGGAGCGAAGAAGATGGGAAGGACTGCGTCAACGCTTTCCATTGGTACGACGGCGCCACCCTCATCTCCAAGCGCTTCGTGCCCTGGCTATCCGTACGAGCGGACAACCGCAAGCCGGTGTTTGGACGGAAAGCCGTCGCGCGCAGCTTTGCCGAACAGCTGTCGGACGACGTCCGCTGGGCGCGCGAGCGCATGGGCGGCATGCCCTGCCTCCTCGGCGAATTCGGCCTGCCCTTCGACCTCAACGGGAGGAAAGCCTTCCGGACGGGCGACTGGAGCCTCCAGGAGGAGGCCATGTCCATGTACTACGACGCGGCGGACGCCAATCTCCTGCATTCGACAGTCTGGAATTACGCGGCGGACAACACCCGCGAACGCGGCGACGGCTGGAACGACGAGGATCTGTCCATCTGGTCGAGGGACCGGGAGGCGGAAGAACGGGGGGAAGCGGACGCGGGAGCGCGGGGAATCGGAGGCTGGAGACGTCCCTACCCCAAGGCGACCGCGGGAGAGCCTCTTTCCATCCGCTGGGACAGGAAGAAGAAAACGTTCGAATTCCGGTTCCGGGCCGATCCCGCGCTCGGAGCGCCGACGGAAATCTTCGCGCCGGTCGAATGCTTCGGGGGGGAGCCGACGGCGCGCGTCCTGGACTCGGCCGGAGTTCCCGCGGGAGGGATCGCCATCGCCCGCGTGGGCGCCTGTTTCGAGATCGACGCCGCGGGGCGCGAAGGCGAGTTCCTCGTACTTATCGGGAGGCGCTGAGGATGGGGAAGCGGGCCGTACTCAGGCGCGATTCGGCCGTCCGCCGCAGGGAAGCCGCCCTGATTCCGCCGTCCGAGGCGATGATCCAGCGCACGGCGAGCTCGGAATCGAACAACTGCTCCACGCCGTCGCGGAAGGTGAGTATCCGGGAAACATAATCCAGGGTCGCCTTGGGCGTGCCGCCGGTGCGGACCCGCGTCGTCCCGGCGTTGTACATCGCTATTCCGGAAACTTCCGTTCCCGCCAGGTCCAGGCACCAGCGCAGATGGGCTATTCCGAAGCGGGCGCTGATATCGGGGTCGTAAAAATCGCCCTCCCTCAATTTGGGGAAGGACTTGGAGTTGAGCTGGAAAAGACCGCGATCGACGCTGGTCTTGTTCTTGTTGCTGGCGCGGGGGTCGAATTTGCTTTCCTCCCACACCAGAGCCACCGCGAGGCTCGGCGAGACGTCAAACTCCTCCGCCCGGCTCAAAATGATGCGCGCGAGTTCCTCCGAATGCACGATGGCGGAGAAAAATGCGACAACGTCGGCGCGGGAGGATTCGCTGCGGTACAGCGCAAGGATGGGATCGATCCGGTGGCGCGCTTTCAGTACGGCGTCGCGGTATTCGTCGGGGTGCATGCCGACCCAGGCGTTTTCTTCCGAAGCGACGACGGAGCCCTCCCCCACGGAACAGGAGGCGAGCAGGAGGGCGGCCGCGAGCGCCGCCAGTGTACCGGCCCGACTCGGAAACTTGGACTTGCGGAATATCATCATCTATTCGTTTGATCTCCAGTGTATTTGTTAACGTTCGGCTGTTGAATGATGTCGAATTTTGATAAGGTCCGCATTCTAGCGGGAGATCGGGATTCCTTCAAGTACGTGAAACGGAGGCCCCTGAACGCCCGGGCGAAAGGGGGCCTCCGACGGACGGGGACAGGATCAGGACTTCGTTATCGTGCGGACCCTGATGATCCCGTCCACCGCGGCGATCTTTTCCATGACCTCGGGAGGAATCAGATTCTCGGTGTCGATCAGGTTGATGGCGTGGTCGTCCCTGTGGTGGTTGATCATGTCGGTGATGTTGATGCTCGCACCCGCCAATATAGTGGTGATCTGGCCGACCATGTTCGGAATGTTGCGGTTTGCGACTATCAGGCGGTAGGGCGCGCGCTGATCGAGCCGGCAATGGGGGAAGTTGACGGAATTCCTGATGCTCCCCGATTCAAGGAAATCCATCAGCTGACGGACGGCCATCATCGCGCAATTGTCCTCGGCCTCGGGGGTGGAGGCGCCCAGATGCGGAACGCAGATAGCCCCCGGGCATGCGAGCAACTCGGCGCTGGGGAAATCCGTCACGTAGGAACCGATCCGTCCCTCATTCAGGGCGACGATCATATCCGCCTCGTTCACGAGTCCGCCGCGCGCCAAATTCAACACGCGCGCGCCTTTCTTCATGATGCGGAACTTGCCGGCGTCCAGGGTGCCTTTGGTCGCGTCGCTGAGGGGAACATGGAGGGTGACGTAATCGGACTTCATCAGGAGGCTCTCAAGGGTATCGGCGCGCTTAACCGAACGGGACAGGTTCCAGGCCGCGTCCACCGAGATGAAAGGATCAAAGCCGATGACGTCCATGCCGAGGGCGATCGCGTCGTTGGCGACCATGACGCCTATTGCGCCCAGGCCTATGACGCCGAGGGTCTTCCCCTTGATCTCCGGACCTTCGAACTTGGACTTGCCCTTCTCCACGAGATCGGGGACCTCGTCCTTCCTGTCGGCTATCGTCTTGGCCCAGGCGATGCCGTCGAAGATCTTGCGCGAGGAGATGAGGAGGGACGCGATGGCCAGCTCCTTGACCGCGTTCGCGTTGCCGCCCGGGGTATTGAAGACGACGATGCCTTTATCGGTGCATGCGGCGACCGGGATGTTGTTGTAGCCGGCGCCGGCCCGCGCGATCGCCTTCAGGGTTTCCGGAATCTCCATCTCGTGGAGTTCGGCGCTCCGCACGAGGATGGCGTCGGGATTGGGCAGGTCGCTGGCCACTTCGTACTTATCGCGCGGAAAGAGCTCCAGGCCCTCCGGCGAAATCTTGTTCATCGTGCGGATGCGGTACATCGCCTACCTCCCGTTCGCGGCTTCGAAGCGTTTAAGGAAATCCACGAGGGCGACGACGCCTTCGCGCGGCATGGCGTTGTAGACGCTTGCCCGCAGGCCGCCCACGAGGCGATGGCCGGCGAGGTTCACGAGGTCCGCCGCCGCCGCTTCCTTCACGGCCCGGCCTTCCAGCTCCGCGTCGCCGTTTACGAAGGGAATGTTCATGAGGCTGCGGAATTCCTTGTCGACGGGACACCTGAACATGCGGGAAGAATCGAGGTAATCGTACAGGACGGCCGCCTTCTCGAGGTTGCGCTTCCCCATCGCTTCGACTCCCCCGGAGGCCTTCATCCATTCCAGCACGAGGCCGAGCACGTAGATGGCGTAGCACGGCGGGGTGTTGTACATCGACCCTTCCTTGGCGTGGATGTCGTAGCGCAGCATGGTCGGCGTTTCGGCCGCGGCCTTGCCGATGAGGTCCTCGCGGACGATGACCACGGTGAGGCCCGCGGGGCCGAGGTTCTTCTGGGCGCCCGCGTACAGGAGGCCGAATTTGGAGACGTCCAGGGGCTCGGAGAGGATGCAGCTGGAGATGTCGGCGACGAGGGGAACGGACCCGGTCTCGGGCAACTTGGACCATTTGGTGCCGACGATGGTATTGTTCAGCGTGATATGATAGAAGGCGTCTTGCGGATCGGGGGCTGGGGCAGCGGGGATGTACGCGTAGGCGCGATCCTTGGAGCTCGCGACGACCTTCGCGTCCATGAACCTGGCCGCTTCCTCGGCTGCCTTGCTTGCCCAGACGCCCGTGTCCACGTAGGACGCGCGACGGCGGCCCGCGGCGTTCGGAGCGCCGAGATTCAGGGGCACCATGGCGAATTGCAGTGAACCGCCGCCCTGCAGGAAGAGAACCTTGTAATTGGAAGGGACGCCCATCAGCTCGCGAAGGAGGGCTTCCGCGTTTTCGATGATCGGCTTGTAGTCCTTGGAGCGGTGGCTCATCTCCATCACGGACTGGCCGGTCCCGTTCGCGTCGGTCATCTCGGCCGCCGCGCGCTCGAGCACGGAGAGGGGAAGCATCGAGGGGCCCGCAGAGAAATTGAATACGCGTTTCATGGGTTCTCCTTTTTCCGGATCGGGATGCGCGCGGAAATGGCGCGCAGCTCGTCCACGACGTAGACGTTTCGGACGGAGATGCCGGGCGGCAACTCCAGGGCAATGGGAGCGAAGTTGACTATTCCCTTTATTCCCGCTGCGGCTAGCCTGTCCGCCGCGGCCTGTGCCGATGCGGCGGGAACGCAGAGCAAAGCCATTTCTATCCCGAAGCGGACGATGACCTCGCCCATCTTGAATGCGGGATACAGGGGCACCGGGGAACGTAGTATCTCGACTCGGTTCACGCTGGAATCGAAACCGGCGACCAGCTCGAACCCCTCGTCGGCGAAGGCAGGGAAGTTAAGGTAGGCCGAACCAAGGCGGCCGAGGCCGACGACGCAACATTTGCGCTTGATATCCAGCCCGAGGGCGGACCGCACCGCCGACCCGAGCGCCGCCACGTCATAACCCGAGCCGGTGGAGAAATCCCCGTCGAGGTAGGAAATGTCCTTGCGTATCGTATGGCTGGACCAACCCGTCCTGGTTTCGATCTCAGCCGAAGTGACCACGGCCGCGCCGCAATTGTCCAGAACCCTGGTCAACTGCAGCAATCGCTCAATAGTCGGTTCGGGAAGATCGGCCACCCGGCGCTCCTTGTGAAATAATTCACAACCACTTTACCAAGCTTTTCCGCACCCGTCAATCCCGTTTCCGGCATCCGTCCCCATTGATGGATACGGTTTCCGGAATTCAGCGCCGTTGCGCGTTCTTACTCTTTCGTTTATCATGCAATCATGGCCGTAAAACGGTTCACCGTCCTCGATCTCATCGATTTCGACCTCAAAGAACACAATTCCTTGAACCTCCGCTGCATCGGGGGGAGAAAGGGTTTGGCACGGGAAATTTCGATCCCCGACCTCAATCGCCCGGGCCTGGCGCTGTCGGGCTTCTACGATTCCTTCGCTTACCAGCGCATCCAGATCTTCGGCCGCGGCGAGGTGGCTTACCTGCGCATGATGGACGAACAGGGCAAGACCGACACGCTCGAACGCATGTTCGAGTACGAGATCCCCTGCTGCATCTTCACGCACAACCTCACCCCCGACGCTTCCTTTTTTTCGATCGGGGAGCGGTCGCAATGTCCGATCCTTCAGACCGATCTCCCCTCAGCCGAATTCTCCTCCCGGGTACTGCGGGTGCTTTCCAACCTCTTCGCCCCGCAAAAGACCATGCACGGCGTCCTCGTGGAAGTCTACGGCATCGGCATACTCATCCTCGGCGACTCGGGAGTCGGAAAGAGCGAAGCCGCCCTCGAGCTGATCGAACGGGGCCACCGGCTCGTCGCCGACGACGTCGTCGACATCAGATGCGTCAACGGCAACATCCTCATGGGAGCGGGAGCAAACAAGATAATCGGCCACCACATGGAGATCCGCGGACTCGGCATCATCAACGTCACCCACCTGTACGGCGTCGGCGCGATCCGGGACAAGAAGCAGGTCCAGCTCGTGGTGGAGCTTGAGGAATGGGACGCGGAGAAGGTGTACGACCGTATCGGTACCCAGGAGACCCTGCTGGACGTCCTCGGCGTCAAGATTCCGAAGCTGGAGATACCGGTCAAGCCGGGCCGGAACATCCCCATCATCATTGAGACGGCCGCGATGAACGAACGCCTCAAGAAGATGGGCTACTATTCGGCCAAGGAATTCAACCAGAACGTCCTGAAATGGATAGAGAGCGATGCGGCGCGATCGGTCTACTTCGGACAGGACGACATAATCTGAGAACCGAGGACGGCAAATGATTGAACGAATGGTGACCATCAAGAACAGGGCCGGCATCCACGCCCGACCGGCGGCCCTCCTCGTTCAGACGGCTAGCAAGTTCAAGTCGAAGATATACATAGAGAAAGATACTGACCGGATCAACGGCAAATCGATCATGGGCATCATAACCCTGGGGGCGAGCTACGACACCCGCCTGAAGCTCATAGCCGATGGCGAAGACGAGGGGGCTGCCGTGGAAGCGCTCGCGCATCTGTTCGATTCCAAATTCGAAGAGGACTGAGGAAGGAGCGGAGCGGGGCGATGGGATCCATACGGACGCGGTTCGATTCCTCGTTCCTCGGCGTACCCAGCCTCCTGTTCATCTACTTCCTGCTCGGCTTCCTGGGCCTCGCCTATTCCTCCGCATATTTCTCGGACGCCCTGTCCTCCGCCCGTCCGAGCGGCTCGATCGCCATAGCCGCCTTCCTGAGCATCCCGCTCATCCTCATCGCTTTTCTGGCCACCGCCGTGGGGCGCCTTATCCGGGACATCCGAAGCAAACGGCCGGGCGGGCGGCTTAGGGCCCGGCTCCTGGTCTATTTCGTTTCCACGGCCTTCCTGGCGTCGGTTCCCGCGACCGTTATCACGGCACGGTTCATCGGCGGGGTGATGGATTCCTGGTACTCGGCGGATATCTCGGGAGCCCTGCAGGATGCCCGGGACTTCGCCCTCGACGCATACCGATACCGCCTGAAGGTGCTGGAGCGTACCGCGACTTCCCGATCCATCGAGCGTTCGATCAGGCTGGCGGTTTCGGGCGACGCGGCCGCTTCGGCCGCTGTCCTCGCCGCGGAGGACACGGCCCTCGTCGCGGTGCAGGCTTTTGAACGGAGGGCGGACGGAACCTGGGTCGGCCTCGCTGTCGCCGGCGATGCCGGGCGGACGCTCGGCGCCTTCCCCGGCGCCAAACAAGGCTTCCTCCCGCGCGATCCGGAGCGGGACGGAAATTCGATACGCTACGTGCTCGCCCCCGGACCGACCGCGATCCGCGTCGTCACCTTCGATCTCGGGACCGATTTCGATGCCCGCGTCGCGCGCATCGAGCGCGCCGTCGGGATGGCCGATTCCGCGCGCGCTCTCAGGCCGCGTCTCTCGGCCACCCTTGCGATCCTGTACTTCGCGTTCTCCCTACCGACCATTCTCATGGCGGTGATCATCGCGTTCTCGATGGCGACCGCGGTCACCCAGCCCATCGTGAGCCTCGCCGACGCCACCAAGCGAGTGGCGGAGGGGGATTTCTCCGTCCGCATCTTCGCCCGGCCGAACGACGAGCTGGGAATCCTTGTCGCCGCGTTCAACGCGATGGTCAGGGATCTGGAGGCCTCCCGGGCATCCATCCTGCAGGTCGAGAAAGTCAACGTATGGAAGGAGATCGCGCAGAGGCTCGCGCACGAGATCAAGAATCCGTTGACTCCGATCAAGCTGTCCGCCGAACGGGTTCTCAAGCGATGGAAGAACGATCCGGCGACTCTCGGGGAAATAATCGAGGAGTCCATGATGGCGGTCATCCAGGAGGTGGACGGCCTCAGCGTCATGCTTGTCGACTTCCGGGACTTCGCGCGGCTTCCCCTCCCGAATCTTTCCTGGACCCCGCTCCGCGAACTCGTCGAGGAAACCGCGGCCCTGTACCGGTCCTCGTATCCCTCCGTGGAATTCCGTTACGAAGCCATGGACCCCGCCCTGTCCGCGATGATAGATCGCCGCCATATCTCCCGGGTTCTTTCCAACCTGATCGTCAATGCGGTCGACGCGATGAACGGCAGCGGAATCCTCGAATTCCGCTCCGACCTTGTCAAGAAAAGGGATTGCCGATATTGTAGGCTCAGCGTGCGGGACAACGGCGCGGGCATTCCCGAGCCGGATCGGGCGCTGATTTTCACACCTTATTTCACCACGAAGGCTTCGGGAACGGGTCTGGGATTATCCATCGTCGAGCGGATCGTCGTCGACCACGGCGGAACCATCTGGTTCGATACGGCCGAGGGTATCGGTACGACGTTCTATATAGACCTCCCGATAGACCGTTCCGAAACGGCCTCGCCTTCAAGCGGCGGAGAAGACGCGCACCATTCATGAATGACGTATTGATAATCGATGACGAACCGGGAATCAGGACGGCGCTACGGTCCATACTGGAGGACGAACGCTATCGCGTCCTCGCGGTCGAGGACGCGATCGTCGGCCTGGCGCAACTCGAACAAAAATCCTATGACCTCGTATTCCTTGATATCTGGCTTCCCCGCCTGGGGGGCATGGAAGCGCTCGAACGCATCCGCAAGGGTTGGCCCGACCTTGAGGTCGTGGTGATCTCCGGCCATGCGAACGTGGATATGGCCGTCCGAGCCGTCAAGCTCGGCGCCTTCGACTTCCTGGAAAAGCCGCTTTCCCTGGACAAGGTGCTCACGGTCACGCGCAATGCCTTGGCGATGAGGAAGCTCCGCGCCGAAAACGCCGATCTGAAACAGGTTGGAGCCGATGAGGAGTTGATAGGGGAAAGCGAGGCGATGCGGAATGTGATGGCACTCATCGACCAAGCCGCGGCGAGCGACGCCCGCATCCTCATCACCGGAGAGAACGGCACCGGCAAAGAACTGGTCGCGCGGGCCGTACACCGGAAATCCGGCAGGGCAGGGCGGCCCTTCGTGGAAGTAAACTGCGCCGCGATACCGGACACCCTCATTGAAAGCGAGCTCTTCGGCCATGAGAAGGGCGCGTTCACCGATGCGTCCTCGACCCGCCGCGGACGCTTCGAAACGGCGACGGGCGGGACGCTCTTCCTCGACGAGATCGGCGATATGACCCTGCAGGCCCAATCAAAGGTGCTCAGAGCCATACAGGAGCAGAAGATCGAACGGATCGGTGGCGAGAAGACGATAGAGGTGGACGTGCGCATCGTCGCCGCGACGAACAAGGACCTGCGAGCCGAATGCGCCGCGGGCCGATTCAGGGAAGACCTCTTCTTCCGCCTGAACGTCATCCCCATCTCCCTGCCTGCCCTGCGGGAGCGGACCGAAGATATTCCGCTGCTCATGGGACGCTTCCTCGCCTCTTTCGGCGCCACCGCGACGCGCCTTGACGAGGGGGCGATCGCCCTCCTGAAAGCCCATGCCTGGCCGGGAAACGTACGCGAGCTGAAGAACCTCGCCGAGCGCATCTCGGTGATGTGCGACCAGAGCGTCGCCGACGCTGCCGCCATCGGCCCCCTGTTGCAGGGTGCCGAAACTTCCGTCCGTTCGCCGTCCCGTTCGCTGCCGCGGCCCGCGGAAGGTGCGGAGTACTTCTCCCTCGCGTTCAACGAAGCCCGCGATCTGTTCGAAAAGAATTACCTCGTGCATAAACTCGAGGAAAACGGGTATAATGTGAGCAGGACCGCTGAAGCGATCGGTCTGTATCCCAGCAACCTGCACGCAAAAATCCGGAAACTCGGATTGAGGACGGATCGATGAAAGAGCTCACGGGGCGACAACGCGAGGTTCTTTCCTTTGTATCGGCATTCATTGCCGAACACGCCTATCCTCCGACCATCAGGGAGGTCGCCGAGCATTTCTCCATATCCGTCAAAGGCGCCTACGACCATCTTGCTGCCCTCAAGAAGAAAAACCACCTCCGCTACGGCGATAAACGGTCGCGCACCATCGAAGTGCTCCACAAGGGAGCCGAGGACGAAGGCCCGCTCGCGCAGACCATGGACGTCCCTTTGCTCGGAGACGTAGCCGCGGGAAAACCCATCCTCGCAGAGGAAAACTGGAACGGCAGTATTCCCGTTCCCCTTTCGATGATTCGCAAGGAACGCCAGTATTTCGCCCTGCGCATCCGCGGCGATTCCATGGAACGGGCGGGCATACTGGACGGCGATACGGCGGTGGTGGAAAAGAAGGAAACCGCCAAGGACGGGGATATCGTCGTCGCCGTCGTCGACGAGGCGGTGACGCTCAAGCGATTCTTCAAGGAAAGCTCCCGTTTCCGGCTGCAGGCCGAGAATCCCGCCTATTCGCCCATTTATTGCCAGGAAGTACGCATCCTCGGGCGCCTCGCCTGCATCCTCCGGAAATACGCATAGGCGCGCCATGGCGAAAGGAAGCTGCCGCCTGTACCTCGGACCCGAGATCGGCGAACGCCGCGACGCGGTCGACGCCCTCCGCGCGTCCCTCGCCAAGGACGCCGGCGCTCCGCCCGAGGAGCATTCCTTCTACGCGGGGGAACAATCCATCGGCGACCTCGTCTCCCTGCTCCGGAACGCATCCCTGTTCAGCGAGACCCGGCTCGTTCTTCTGAAGAACGCGGAACTCGTCCGGAAGAAGGAAGACGTCGAACTGCTCGTCTCCTATATGACGGCCCCCGCCGACGACACCACCCTCGCCCTGCTCTCCGACGAAACGAGCGTCGACAAGCGCATCGACGGAACCGTGTCCAAGGATGCCAAGAAGATATTCTGGGAACTCTTCGAGAACCGCAAGACGGATTGGGTGGGAGCCTTCTTTAAAAGGGAAGGTTTCCGTATCGACGCCGACGGAATCGAGGCCGTGCTGGAGCTGGTGGAAAACAACACCGACGCGCTCAGGCGGGAATGCGGCAAGCTGACGCTCTTCCTGGAAAAGGGTTCCCTCGTGGGCGCGGCCGAAGTTGAGGCCTGCCTGTCCCACACGCGCGAGGAATCCGCCTTCACGCTGTTCTCCCGCATCGCCGAAGGCGACTTGGCCAAGGCGTTGGAAACGGTCCGAAAACTCCTCGCCGCCAAAGAGGCGCCGGTAGCCGTGCTCGCCGGCCTCGCCTGGTGTTTCAGGCGACTCGCCGATTACCTGGAGCTGGCGGACGCGGGCCGCCTGAACGACTTCGAGCTCAGGAAAGCCGGGCTCGCCTCCAAGAAAGCCCAGCGGGACTACGCCGCCGCCGCCCGCCGCTACGATGCGGGCTCCGCCCGGCGAAGCCTCGCCCTCCTGGCCGAATTCGATATTGCCCTGCGCTCCTCGGGGAGCGCCCTCGAGGACCTGCTGATGGATCTATTCATCTACAAGGTAGTCGCCGGCGCGGCGCGGCCCCTGGAAACGATGAAATTCCCGACTTTATACATATAATAATATCGATATATTCAACTCTATATGCTTGACTTATTTGATAAATAAAATACACTGGAGGAACCGTTCGCAACATTTCCCCGGTTCCTGGCCCGCGCGGGCGCCAATCACAGTCAAGGAGAGAGAATATGGCCGACACCAAAAGAATATTGATCCTGGGAGGCGGGTACGGCGGTATCGAAACCGCCAAGAAACTCGCGAAAAAATACGCCAAGCGCGGAGACATCGAGATCACACTGCTGGACATGAACCCCTTCCATACGCTGATGACGGAACTTCATGAAGTCGCCGGTCATCGCGTTGAACCCGATTCCGTCCGCGTGTCCTTCGCGAAGGTTTTCGGAGGCTCCAAGGTCAAGGTGGTCCTGGACAAGATCGAAACCGTCGATTTCGTGGCCAAGAAGGCAATCTCCGTCAGCTCCGAATACCCCTACGATTACCTTGTCATCGGCTCCGGCGCCCAGCCCGAATTCTTCGGCGTGCCCGGAATCAAGGAACACTCCTTCACCCTCTGGTCGTTCGAAGACGCGATGAGGATACGCCATCATATCGAGAAGACCTTCGAGAAGGCCGTCACGGAACCCGATCCGGCGAAGCGCGCGCGGATGCTTAACTTCACGGTCGCCGGAGCCGGTTTCACCGGCATCGAGCTGGCCGGCGAACTCATCGAATGGCGCGACGTCATGTGCGCGAAGTGGCTCGTGGACAAGGCGGACGTCAAGGTGACGGTCGTCGAAGCCCTGCCGAACATCCTCCCCATCCTCGAAGAGGACCTTAGGGCGAAAGTGGATGCGTATATGCGCAAAAAGGGCGCCGAGATCCGGACGAACACGCCGATCATCGGCGCCGAGCCGGGAATCGTCAAGCTCAAAGACGGTTCCGTGATCGAAACGGACACCTTCATCTGGACCTGCGGCGTGCAAGGATGCCATTTCGTCGGCATGCTCGACCTCACGCAGGGGCGCTGCGGGAACCGCGATTGCGAAATCATGCGCGCCAAAGGCACCTGCGGTATGTTGGTATGCCAGTTCAAGCAGGATCGCAAGGACACGTCCGGCAAGCGCGGTCGCGTCCTCGTCAACGAAGAGATGCGCTCGGTGGATTACGATAACGTCTGGCTCGTCGGCGACAACATCTGGTTCATCGAAGGCGGCAAACCCCTCCCCCAAATCGTAGAAACCGCCCTGCAGACCGCCGAAGTCGCGGCGCACAACGTGGCAGCGGCCATCGACGGCGGCGAAGCCAAGAAATTCAAATCCAACTACCACGGGTTCATGGTCTCCGTGGGCGGACGCTACGCAGTTTCCAATGCGGGCGGCATGAAGGTTTCCGGCTTCTTCGCCATGGCGATGAAGCACCTGATAAATCTCCACTACCTGTTCGGCGTCGCCGGAATCAACCAGTGCTGGGAATACCTCAAGCACGAATTCCTCGATATGAAAAACGGACGCACCATCGTCCACGGCTTCGGAGAGTACAAGACCCGCGGCTACTGGCTACTGCCGCTCCGTCTCTGGCTGGGCTTCATGTGGGTGATGGAAGGCGTCAACAAGATCGGCGAAGGCTGGTTCTCCTGGGCATCCGGATCCAAGTCCGGCTGGATGTTCAGCAAGGGCGTGGTCCAGGCGGGCATCGCCAAGGCAGCCGAATCGGCGGCGGCGGCCGGGGACGCGGTCACCGCGGCTTCCGAGGAGTGGGTCGCGGACGGAGCCGCCGCGGTCGAGCCGGTCGTCCAAGCCGCCGCGGACGCGGTCAGCGCCGCGTCCGGTGAATGGGCGGAGGAAGGCACGGCCGCCGTAGCCGGCGCGGCCGACGCCGTAGCCGACGCCGCGGTGAAGACCTTCGGGAAGGTCTGGGATCTCACCAAGCCTATTTTCGACATGAACGGGTCGATCGCGACCTGGTTCCGCCAGACCTTCATGGACGGGCTCTTCGCCTACCTGCCCTACCAGGCCTTCCAGCTCATGATCGTGGGAATGGAGATCGCGATCGGCCTCGCGCTGATGGGCGGCCTGTTCACCTGGTGGGCGGCGGTCGCCTCCATCGTAATGTGCGTCGTGTTCACGATGTCCGGCATGTTCGCCTGGGATCAGCTCTGGTTCGTCTTTGCCGGCGTGCTCATGATGGGCGGCGCGGGAAGGGCTTTCGGCCTTGACTGCTGGGTCGTCCCGGTCTGCAAAAAATATTGGAACGGCCTAAAATTCGTCCGCGCGCGCCACTGGTACCTCGACGTACCCTCCAAGAAATAACGCGGAATCCAGAGGAGGGATGAAAACATCCCTCCTCCATCCCGATCGGAAACAAGCGAATAATCGATGACTGAATTCTGGAAAGCCGTGGGCGGCCTCGAAGCGGAGCTGGCCCTCGTATCCGAAAGGATACGGGTAGCCTCGCGCTCGGACTCGCGCATCATTGACGAATCGCTTTCCTCGCTCCTGGACGCGGACGGGAAGATGCTGCGACCGGGATTGCTGCTCGTCGCCTCTCGTTTCGGCAACGGCGCCCAGGACAAGATCATCGCCCTAGCCGCTTCCATCGAGATGCTCCATGTGGCGACCTTGGTCCATGACGACGTGATAGACGATTCACCCTTCAGACGGGGGCTTCCCGCCGTGCATGCGCGCTTCGGCAAGAAAGACGCCGTTCTCGTCGGAGACTACCTGCTCTCCCGCTGCTTCCTGCTTGCCTCGTCCTACACCTCTCCCGAAAACGCCTCCCGGCTCGCCCGCGCCGTCTCCGTGATGTGCGTGATGGAGATCGAGCAGGACATGGACCGCTACACGGCGAATCCTTCGATCCGGCGTTACTTGCGCAAGATACTCGGCAAGACGGCCGTGCTGTTCTCCCTCGCCTGCCATACGGGCGCGACGGAGGCCAAGGCGCCCGCGCCGATCGCCGCCCGCCTGCGCCGGATCGGCTACGATATCGGCATGGCCTTCCAGATCATAGACGACATACTCGATTACGAGGGCGCCGAGGACGAAGTGCGCAAACCCGTGGGAAACGACCTCAAGGCGGGTCTCGCGACCCTTCCGCTGATCTGCGCCCTCCGCAACGACGACGGAGCCCTCCAGGCCCTCGTCGCGCCCGGAAGTTTCCCCGGCGCCGATCCGTCCGCGATCATCGCCGCGGTCGTGGCGCGCGGAGGCATCCAGGGGGCGCGCGTCTGGGCGGCCCGCTACACCGAACGCGCCCTGGCCGGGATCGCCCGGCTGCCCGCGGGCGAAGGCCGGCGCATGATGGAAATATTGACGCGCGCGCTGCTCGGACGCCGGTATTGATGTTGCAGACCCTGCTCATCTCCCTCGGGCTTTCCATGGACGCCTTCGCGGTTTCCGTTTCCTCGGGCATCTGCGCCAAGGAGATCAAGGCGGTCCACGCGATCCGTGCCGCCGCGTTCTTCGGGTTATTCCAGTTCCTGATGCCCGTCGCAGGCTGGTTGCTCGGTTCGGCCTTCAAATCCTATATCGACGGCTTCGACCACTGGATCGCGTTCGGCCTGCTCTCGCTTATAGGCGGGAAGATGGTCAAGGAATCGCTATCCGCGAAGGAGGAGGGCGCCTGCGAGGACCCGGACGTCCCCGGCTCGGTCGCCGCCATGTCGGACATCCGCGACCTGCGGACGCTGCTCGTGCTCTCCATCGCCACCAGCATCGACGCCCTCGCGGTCGGACTTTCCTACAGCATGCTCGGCGTCCCCATCCTCGTCCCCGCCGCGATGATCGGCATCGTCACCTTTTTCGTCTGCGTCGCCGGCTTCGAATTCGGGAAACGCATCGGCCCGGTGCTGGAGCACCGGGCCGAGACGGTCGGGGGGCTGGTCCTGATCGCTATCGGGTGCAAGATTCTTTTTCAGCATCTGAGCGGAAGCGTATGAAGAGGGGCATCATGCCCGCGGTGAATGTTGCCCTCATACGACTTTCGGCTACTTCTTCAGCTTAAGAAGCCTTACCACTTCATCCCGGGTTTCGGCTTCAAGGACCAGCGCGCGCGTTCCTTCATCCTTCAGGACAGAACCGATAGCCGCGAGGAACTGGATATGCGGTCCGGAAGCTTTCTTGGGTGACAGCACCATGATGAAAAGCTTGGAGGGTTCCCCGTCGAGGGACTCGAAGTCCGCCCCTTCCCGTTTCAGGCCGATCGCGACGCATAGCTCCTTGACGGTTTCGCTCTTGGCATGGGGGAGCGCGATCCCGTGCTGCATGCCGGTACTCATCACGCGTTCCCGCTGAAGGACATCCTCGATCGCTTGCGTAACGTCGTCGATCTTCCCCGCTTTCTCCAGGAGCGTCACCAGTTCGGAAATGATCGCTTCTTTGTCGTCACCCTTCAGGTCAAGTTCGACGCAGTCCGGAACGATGACCTTAAGGAGGTCGGAGTCCGTCCTTCCCTCCAGGTCGGAAAGTTCCTTCTGCATACCCGCCGGATCCGATGCGGTCTTGAGCTGTTCGATCGAATTATTGAGCTTGACGATCACCTCGAATACCACCGTCTTCACGAAGAGGAGGTCTTCCTTGGCGGTTTCTATCGTGACCTTGTGCTCCTCCTCGGTGATGGAGAGGGAGATATCGCCCTTCCGCGCCTGGGAAAGGCCATCATCGATATTCATCATCTGCACGTAGAAGCCTTCGGACTTGAGATCCTTGAGCAGCATGTCGATGACCAGATCGGCGATTTCGTCCGATTGGAAATTCCATTCGATCGTGGCGGTATCGTCTCCCTTTACAGGCTTCTTGGTACCGTGCCCCGGAATCTTGAGCGCGACGCTGAGCAGTGGAGGAGCGACCAGGGTCGTGACGAGGGTCATCAGGATGACGACGCCGAATATGCTCTCGTCGAGGATGCCGCTGGAAAGTCCGATGCCGGCGATGATGAGGGCCACCTCGCCGCGGGGAACCATGCCGACGCCGATGCGGAGCGCGCCGCGGAAGTTGAAGCCGAGGCCGAGGGCGGGAACGCCGCAACCGATCACCTTGGAGAGCACGGCGACCACCGTGTAGATGCCGCCGAACAGGAGTACCTGGGGAGACATGATTTCCCTGACGTTGACGAGCATGCCCATCACCGCGAAGAACAGGGGCACGAAGAACTCGTACAGGCCGTGGATGCGCTCCTGGACCACCTGCGCGATGTCGGTCTTGGACAGCGAGAGGCCGGTGACGTACGCGCCGATGATCATCGCGAGGCCCTGCTTCTCGAAAAGGCCGGCGAGCAGAAGCGCGATGCCGAGTGCGAGGATCGAGAAATCGTAGGAATGTTTGAAGAACTTCAGGAAACCGGCGATCTTCTTGGAAAAGACCAGGCCGATGGCGGTGAAACCGAGCCAGATTCCGAAAGCCTTGCCGGCGATGGCGAGGATGGCCTGCGCGCTCAAGCCGCCGCTCTCGGCATGGCCGGTCAGGACCGCGACGATTCCGAGCACGACCGCGAGCATGATGATGCCGAGCACGTCGTCGAAGACGGCGGCGGCCAGGATCGTGACGCCTTCGGGACTGTCCATCTTTTTCTGGTCGGACAGGATGCGCGCGGTGATGCCGACCGAGGTGGCGGTGCTCAGGATACCGAGGAACAGGCAGCGCGGGTCCATGAAGCCGGCATGCAGCAGGAACACGCCGACCAGGTCGCCGAATCCGAAGGAGAAGATGACGCCGCCGATACCGACGATGCCGCCGGCCACCGAGTAGCGGAGAAACAGACCCAGATCCGTCTCCAGCCCCGAAGCGAATAACAGGATGATGGAGGCGACGGTCGCGAAGCCGTAGAGTTCGGGGCTCACCGCGAGGGTGCCGGCGCCGAGAGGGAAGACGCCGTGGGCAAAACCGGGGAGCGGGATGCCGCCGAGGGCGTAGGGACCTATGACGACACCGGCGAGCAGCTCGCCGAGCACTGACGGGATTCCGAGTTTTTTGACGATCATCCCGCCCAGGCGGACGGCGAAAAGGATGACGCCGATCTGCAGGACCAGCTCCGTCATGATTTCGGTGACGGGCACGGCTTCCTCGGCGAAGACGGCCGAGCCGAGCGAGAACAGGACGAGTGCAGCCAGCGCTGCCTTGGCAACTTTGCTCATAAGACGAGTTCCTCCGGACAAGCGAGGGCGAATTGTCGCGGTCGCACGAAAATGATGGAAAAGTCTGACATATAACCACAATTCGATCAATACAGGAACAGCTCAGATCACCTCATAAATGCCGCACTTGAGGTACAGCGACTCATCGTACCCGATGAGTATCGGGTGATCGGCCGCCTGGTAACGGAAGTCCAGGAGCCGCAGCCGCTTGCCCGTGTCCACGGCGGCCTCGGCGACCACCGCCTTGAACCGGCCTTCGTCCATCGCGTGGCTGCAGGAGCAGGTGACCAGGATCCCGCCGCGGCCCAGGAGTTCGAGGGCCCGCAGGTTGATTTCCTTGTAACCGCGTATCGCCGCTTCCAAAGCGGAACGTGACTTCGCGAAAGCGGGAGGATCCAGGATGATGAGGTCGAAATGTTCCTTGGCCCTTCCGTAGGAGTGCAGGGCATCGAAGACGTTCGCCTCCCGCGTCCGCACGAGTTCCGAAACGCCGTTGAGCGCGGCGTTGCGTTCCACCGCCTTCAGCGCGTGGGCGGAGACGTCCAGGGCGATCACCTCGGCCGCGCCGGCACGGGCGGCGTGTATCGCGAAACCGCCCGTATGGCAACAGGCGTCCAGCACCCGCCCGCCCCGCGCGAAGGTCGCGGCGAGGGCCCGGTTGGTCCGCTGATCCAGGAAGTGGCCTGTCTTCTGGCCTCCCAGCAGGTCGACGGCGAAAGGCAAGCCGTTCTCGTAGATGAGGATGCCGTCCTCGGGACAGGTTCCCGCGGCGATCCCGGTCCGGAGTTCCAGGCCTTCCAGCTCGCGAACCTTCGCCTCGTCCCGTTCGACGATACCCGCCGGACCGCCGATCGCGAGGGCCGTCGCCGGATCGGGAGAGGAAAGGACCTCGTCCAGAGCCTGCAGGATCTCCGCGCGGCGCAGGTCCATGCCGTAGCTCAGGAACTGGACGCCGATCCAGGAAAGGGGCGGTCCGAGCCGCGCCGCGGTCTCCTTGAAGGAAGGAAGCGCCGCTTCGCCGAAAGCCGCGAGGACGTCGGCGAGGGGCCAGCCGACGAAGCGGTCCGCGATGAAGCCGGGGAGGAAATCCGCTTCCGCGAAGACGATGCGCTGGGATTCGGAGGCGAGGTCGAAACCGCGCCTGCGGCGGTCGATGGCCTCGCGGATCCGCCGCTTGAAGAAACCGACGTCCACGCCTTCCTTGGACCTGGAGAAAAGCCGCCCGCGTATCTTCGAATTCGGGTTGGCGAAGGCGCGCCCCAAGTAGCGCTTGCGGGAAGACTCCACGTCGACGATCTCTCCCGGCAGCAGTTCCGCCGGACCGGTATGTCCTTCCACCCGGGCGATCTCGTTGTCATAGACCCAGGGATGCCCGTTGAGGATCCTGTCCTCTTCGCCCGGTTTCAGGATGATTCGTTTCATGCTTCTTCCTTAAAGTTCATTCCCTGGCCGCCGGCGGCTTGCGCCGCACCACGAATTCCTGCCGCGGCGCGCCCCGGATAGCTTCGACCTCTTCCCGCATCGCCTCGTATATGCGTTCCTGGGCACGGAAAGGCGCCTCGCCTTCAGCGGGACGCATCAGCGTCCAGACGCCGTCGCTTCCGAGGGTCCGGGACCGGCAATTGTCCCTGAAATACGTCTTCAGGATGCCGAGAGCGCGCCGTTTGAGGTCCTCCTGAAGGATGGGGAACATGAGTTCGACGCGGCGCTCGAGATTCCGCGGCATCCAGTCGGCGCTGGACAGGTACAGCTCCTCCGACCCGCCGTTGGCGAAGTAGAAGATGCGCGCGTGCTCCAGGTAGCGGTCCACGATGCTGATCACGGAGATGTTCTCGGAGAGGGCTGCGACGCCAGGCCTGAGCATGCAGATCCCGCGCACGTTCAGTTGGATCTTCACGCCCGCGCGGGATGCGCGGTACAGGGCGTCGATGACGTCGATGTCCGCCAGCGAATTCATCTTGGCGATGATGTGGCCGGGGTATTCCTGATTCGACCGCTTCGCTTCCCGGTCGATCAGGGCGATGATCCGGTGTTTCAACTCCGTCGGAGCCACCACGAGCTTGCGCATCGTATGTACCGCCGAATAGCCGGTTATGGAATTGAAAAAGAGGCTCGTCTCGTAGGCCAGCTCGTCGTTCGCGCTGAAGATCGCGAGGTCTCCATAGAGCTTGGCCGTTTTGTCGTTGTAGTTGCCGGTGGACAGGTGGACGTAGCGCTTGACGCCGTCGGTCTCGCGCCTGACCACCATGCAGGCTTTGGCATGGACCTTCAGCCGGGCCAGGCCGTAGACGACGATGACGCCCGCCTGTTCCAGCCGTTCCGCCCAGGCGATGTTCCGGCCTTCGTCGAAACGGGCCTTGAGCTCCACGAGGGCCGTGACCTGTTTGCCGTTCCGCGCCGCCTCCTCCAGGCCACGCACGATTGGCGAATCGCCGCTCGTGCGATACAGCGTCGCCTTGATCGCCAGGACCTGGGGATCGGCCGCGGCATCCTGGACGAGACGGACGATGGGGTCGAAACTCTCGTAGGGCAGATGCAGCATCACGTCCCGCGCGCGGATCGTCTCCCAGAGCGGCTCGTCCTCCGGCAGTCCCAGGGGCCACCAATTCTTCCACACGGGTTCGCGCAGCTTGTCGAAGCCCTTCGTCTGGGTTAGGTCCATGAGGCTGCGCAGGTCGATGGGTCCCGGCATTTCGTAGACGTCGTCGCTTCCCAGTGAAAGCCGGCGGGCGAGCTCGTCGCGCAGGCGCGGACTGTCGGCGGAAACGGAGATCCGCACGGGATGCGACTGTTCGCGTCCGTCGAGTACCTCGGACATCGCTTCCACGAAATCGTCGTCGCGCTCCTCGTCCACCGCGAAGTCCGCGTCGCGCACGACCTTGAAAAGGCTCGCTTCCTTCACCGAGTATCCGGGGAAGAGCTTGTAGCCCCAGGTGAGGACCACGTCGTCCAGCAAGGTCCAGCGGGCGCGGCCGTCTTCCTCCCGCGGGAGCCAGACGACGCGCTCCAGGCTGGACGGAACCTGCACGATGGCGAACCGCTCGGCCTCCCCCGCTTCTCCCTTCGACAGCAGGAAGGCCGCATGGAGCCTGAGGTTTCCGGTGAAGGGGAAATCCGCATCCTCCTCCACTCGGAGCGGAGTAAGGGTGGGGAAGACCTCACGCTGGAAGAGGGCTTCCAGGTAATGCATCTGGAACGGCGAATAGAAGCCGGGCCGGACCAGTTCCAGCCCCTCCTTCGCGAGCGCGGGAAGTATCTCCTTGGTCAGGCAGTCGTACTGGCGGCGCACGATGCCCCGGACCCTTTCCGCCACGAGGGCGAGCTGCTGCTCGCAGGTCAGTCCCGAGGGATCCCGTCCGACGCCGCTGCGGGCGGCCCGTTTCAGAGCCGCGACCCGCACCATGAAGAATTCGTCGAAGTTGGACGACACGATCGTCAGGAACTTGAGCCGCTCCAAAGGGGGCGTTTCCGTCCTGAGGCCTTCCTCCAGCACCCGCGCGTTGAAGTCTATCCAGGAGAGGTCCCGGTTGAAGTATTCGCTCTTCGGTTTTTCCATTTTTCGGTTCCCTTACGAAAGTATGACCTTGTAGCCGTACACGTCCTGGAACATGTCGGATTTTTCTTCCAGGCCGAGCCGCTCAAGGGTCAGATCATGCTGCCCGGCAGGACGCAGCACGATGGTGTCGGTGCGGCGTTCCACGGCGATCTCCGCGATCCGCTGGGAATGACCCCGGTCCAGTGCGTCGGCGACGCGGAGAATGGCCGCCAGCTTGAGCACTATCATACGCTCCTCCCGCTGGAGCGCGATGAACGCGATATGGGTCGAATTCGGCGACGCCTTGCGGTGGTAGCGGACCACGTTGGAGACGATGTCCAGGTCGTCCCGGTGCAGGCCGAAAATCTCGGAATTGGCGACGATGTACTGGGAATGCTTGTGGTGGCCCGAACTGCGTATGTACATGCCCACGTCGTGGAGGATTCCGGAGACTTCCAGCAGGAGCCGGGCGCGCCGGTCCAGACCGTGTTCCGCCTTCAGTTCGTCGAAGAGTTTGAGGGCCAGACGGGTCACGTGGAGGCTGTGCGCCTCGTCGAAGCGGTACTTGCGCCCCAGGCTCACCGCCGAGGCTATCACCTGCGAGAAGAACTCTTCCTGAAGCTCGGGATCGACACCCGAGGCCAGGGTGATCAGCAGGCCTTCCCTGATGGAGACGTTGGGCACCAGGATCTCGGTCGCCGCGGTACATTCGAGGAACAGCTTGTAGGCGAGCAGTCCGGGGATGATGCCCTCGGCTTCCGCGAAGGGGATGCGGAGTTTCTGGACGCATTCCTCCACGGTGTAGTTCTGGATCTTCTCCACGAAGGCGTCGAAGGCGGCGCGCTCTATGACCGAGCATTCGGCGTTGACCTCGGTGCCCAGGCGCGCGGCCGCGAGGCGAGCGTCCGAGCCCGCGACGATGAAGGTGCGCACATGGGATAGGTCCATTTCGGCGCTGAGCGATTCGCGCATGTTCCGGACGCTCTCCGCGAGGAAACGCGCCAGATATCGGTTGGATCCCGTCGCCTGGCCGACCTGCTGATCGATGAGGATGGTGCCGAGCCTGACGCTGTGCGCCGCGACCATCTTGCCGCGCCTGAGGAGCATTATTTCCGTGGAGCCGCCGCCGACCTCGATGATGATCGAATTGGAGCGGGTGAATTGGGGCCGGTCGTCCTTCAATGCGTAGCGTACCGCCAGGTACATCAACCGGTTCTCTTCTATGCCTTCTACGACGCTTACGCGGAAGCCCGTCTGCAGGTAGACGCGGTCCACGAAGGTATCACGGTTGCGGGCCTCGCGGAGAGCGCTCGTCGCGATGACGCGGATCTCGTCGTCCTCGATGCCCCAGCCCTTGAGCAGCTCGCGGAAGCCGTGAAGGACTCCGAGGCAGGCGAGCATGGCTTCCCTTGAGATGGTGCCTGAGGTGAACACGTCGCGGCCGAGGGCCACCGGCTTGCCTGCCTTGTCCACCACGCGCCAGAAGCCGTCGCGGTCTATCTCGGCCACGACCAATCTGATACCCGTCGAGCCGATCTCGACGACGGCGACGAGCCTGTTCTTCTTTTCCATTCCCCTATCCTCTACGCTTCCGCGGCCTCGCGGGCGAGAAGGGCCGCTCCGAGGGGTACCGCGTCGTCGCCGAGTTCGCCGATGAGCACCTTGATGCCTTCGCCCACGCCGCCCATAGCCTGCGCGCGCATGGTCGTTTTCACCTTTTCCAGGTAACCCGCGCGCAGCCGATCCGCGAAACCGCCACCGAGCACGAAGGCCTCGGGATTCAGCAGGTTCGCGACCCCGGCCAAGCCTATCCCCAGATGGTAGGCCGCCCGATCGATGATCGAGGTGATAAGTGGATTCCCTAAATCCAGCCCGCGTTCGAAGACGGAGCTCTTGAATTTCTTGAAATCCGTGCCGGTTTTTTCCACCAATTCGGGCAGTCGGCCGGCCGCTGCCAGCGCCACGGCGTCCTTTGCCATCGCCGTACGCGAAGCGAAGGCTTCCAGGCAGCCGTACCGTCCGCAGCCGCAGAGGGGACCGCCTTCCATCACCACCATATGCCCTATCTCGCCCGCCGAGCCGCGGCTTCCCCGGTAGAGCTTGCCGTCCAGCACGAGACCGCCGCCGATCCCGGTTCCGACGAAAACTCCCACGATGTGGCGCAGGCCCTTGGCCGCGCCCGCCTTGTACTCGGCCCAGGTGCCGGCGTTCACGTCGTTCTCAAGGACGACCTTGACACCGAGGGCCCGCTCCAGGTTATCCCGGAGGGGAAAATCGGTGAGGTTCAGGTTGGTGAGCGTCACCGTGCCCCGCGCGGGATCGATGATTCCCGGTACGGCGGCGCCTACTGCAACCACGGCGGTCACGTCTACGCCCGCCTGCGCGCAGGCGTCGCGCACCGTCTCCGCCATCGCGCCTGCGACCGCGTCCGGCCCTTCTTCCCCCGGCGTCTTCGCCCGGGACCGCGCGACTATGCGTCCCTCGTCGTCGACGAGCGCCGCGATCATCTTGGTCCCGCCGAGATCGAATCCGATGCAGTACTGACCTTTCATCATGCACAAAGCATAGCCGAAAGCGCCCGATTTTTATAGGGATGGCGTCCGCGGAACGCATGGGCATGGGCAAATTTTTCCGACGAGAAGTTTTTTCCCATTCCTTTACCTCCAGTTCGTGCCGCGAAAGCGCATGGCAGGGCAATGACCAGGGTCGGCGGAAAATGCGAATCATTTTTCATGATTCGTATGTATATATCTATTATGTATTTACATAATTATTTACGTATTTGTTCGAATAATATCCAAACGTTCAGGCGTTTGGCACGCTTACTGCATATTTATTGATGTCGGTCGTTGACCGGCAGCGGAAACGACGATCCCGCCTCGCAGGGGTGATCGTCCCGCACGGCGCCATACGGCGCCGGATCACTTCTCTCCAGGAGAACGCCATGAAACGCACACTCGCCATCGTAACCGCCGCCCTCGTCGCAGCCGGTTCCCTTTCCGCCCAAGCTTGGGGCCCCCGCGCCGTCGCTCCGACCGCAACGGTCGCCGCCGCCGAGGTCGTCAAGGTCGAGGGCAAACTCGCCCTCGTGAACGGCATGATCGCGGTCAAGGACAAGGATAAGACCTACTACGTCGGCGGACTGAACCGCCTCGTCGGTTTCATCGACGGCCTCAAGGAAGGCGCTTCCGTGAAGCTGGAAGGCGAGGCAATCGCGGTTCCGGCCGCCCCGGAATACCTCCACCTCCGCGTGACCAAGCTCACCTTCGCCGGCAAGGACTACGACCTCTCCCAGACCATGGGCGGTCGCGGCATGATGGGCGGCTTCGGCGGCGGCCAGGCCGGTCCCCAGCAGGGCGGCATGATGGGCGGACGCGGAAGGCGCTAAGCCCCGCAGGGCGCGCCGATCCCGGCGCGCCGGCAATCGGCCGGCTGAGGAAGTCCCAGGACTTCTTCAGCCGGTTTTTTTATACTGAAGGAAGAAGCCGGTAGCCGGAATCCGGTGGCTCCCCCGGCAGGTTTCCTCTTCGCTACAGGCGCACGGCTACCTTCTTCTCCCTGACGGCTCCCATATCCGCCGGAAACAGCAAGCCCTGGCGGTCGCGCAGACGGGCTTCTATCTCGCGCGCGATAGATGCGAGATCCCCGGATTCGGCCACGAAATCCAGCCGGTCGCAGGGTACCACCAGGATGGGGCAGAGGTCGAAGCGGCCGATCCAGTCCTCGTACAGGCGGTTCAGGCCTTCCAGGTAGTAATCCGGAATCGCCGCTTCCATCTCCCTTCCCCGCAGCGCGATGCGCTTCTTCAGGGTAGGGACGGAGGCCTTCAGGTAGACGACCAGGTCGGGCGCGGGCAGCAGGCCGATCAGCGCCCGGTACAGCGAATAGTAGGTTTTCCAATCACGGTCGGCCATGCTTCCCTGCGCATGAAGATTCCTCGCGAAGATTTCCGCGTCTTCGTAGACGGATCGGTCCTGCACGACCGATCGCGGGTCGTCCATCAGGCATCGGTGGGTCCTGATCCGATGCGAAAGGAAAAAGATCTGGCTCTGGAAAGCCCAGCGCTCCATGTCGGCATAGAAATCGGCCAGATAGGGATTCTCGGCGACCGGCTCGTAGTACGGCTGGTAGCCGAGGAGCTCCGAAAGCAGGGAGACGAGGGTGGACTTGCCGGCGCCGATATTCCCGGCGAGCACGAGATGCTTTTTCATCGAGGGTCCGATCTTCCTTTGCCTACCGAAACTCCAGGATGCAACTGGTTCCCTTCTCGTCGCTTTCCATGCGGAATGCGGCGCCGATCTGTTCGGCGAGTCCCTGCACGAGGGTAAGTCCGACTCCGACGTCCGAGGAAAGGTCGAATCCGTCCGGCAGGCCGATCCCGTCGTCATGGACTCGGAGGACGGCGCCGCCGCCCCGCTTCTTCAGCGCGACGGTGATCGTTCCCTTCCTATTGTCCTGGTAGGCGTATTTGACCGCGTTGGTTATCAGTTCGGTCACGATCAATCCGATCGGAGCCGCCATTTTGGCGGGAATCACCATGGCATCCATGTCCGTCACGATGGAAATATTCCCCGCCAATCCCGCCAGGGGCGGCGCGATTCGTAAGCAATACTCGTCGAGCCGCACTTCGGTGAAAGTTCCCGATGAGTACAGCAGTGAATACAGTTCGGAGATGCACGTGATCCGGACGTCGATCTCAAGAAGCGCCGCTTTCGCTTCGGCCGAGGCCTGGGCGCCCGCGGCGAGTTCGACCATGGCCTTTATCATGTTGAAGCTGTTCTTGACGCGGTGCTGGAGCTCCATGAGTAGGGCACGGTTTTCCTTGAAAGCGGCTTCCAGCGCCGCCTCGGATCGTTTCCCCTCGGTGATGTCGCGTTCCAGGATGATGAAATGCGGAATCCGGGAAACGTCGGGCTTGCGGGAAACGGAAATTGCGAACCAGCGCCTGCCGGAGGGAACGGCCGACTCGAACTGGCTGCCGACGGAAAAGCCCTTTCCTTCCGCTTCGCGCATGGCGTCAAAAATGGCCGACGTGACGTCCGGGGTGTGGATCTCCGCGATATTCTTTCCGATCAGGTCCGTGTCCGCCTGAAAAGAGCCCGCGGTCCGCGGAGAATGGCAATCGAAGATGCCGCCGTCCGATCCGACTTCGAGCAGGAGATCGGGCAAAGCGTTGAGGGTGGCTTCGAGTTTATCCTTCGCCTCCCTGGTTTTCCTATTGGCTTCGAACAATTTGAACGCCATTTTCATGGAAGCGTCCAAAACCGTGATTCCCGACTTCTTGACCACATATCCGTAGGAAGTGATGCTCTCGGTCCTTTCGACGACCTCCGGATTCGTATGGCTGGATAGGAAAATGAGCGGAATATCATGAACCTTCAGGATCATCTCGGCGATTTCCGGACCGTCCGGACCATCCCCGAGAGTGATGTCCATGAGTATCAGGTCGATAGAAGGGCCTTCGTTCAATATAGCCAGCGCCCGCTCGCCGGTATTCGCCGTGATGACCGTATATCCGTAATTCTCCAAGGATTTCTTCTCGACCTCGGCGATCAAATCCTGGTCTTCCACAATGAGAATCGTCTTTTTGCCGACGCCAGGCATGAGCGCCCCCTATATCGAGTCATACTCTACGCGAAGTTCCGGGAGCATTCAATGACGCCGCCCCGCGGCATCGACCATTTTCGTAACGGTCGTTACCGCCTTTTCTCCCCGAATACGCGATCATTGCAGTCAGGGGGCCGCCATGAAACGAATAGTGACCGAAAACGTATACTGGGTGGGAAAGATCGACTGGGAACTCAAGAAATTCCACGGAAGCGAATATTCCACCCACAAGGGCTCGAGCTACAACTCCTACCTCGTCCGGGAGGAGAAGACGGTGATTATCGACACCGTCTGGCTGCCCTTCGCCAAGGAATTCGTCGACAACCTGGAGGCGGAGGTAGGTCTGGCCAACATCGACTTCATCGTCCAGAACCATGCCGAGATAGACCATTCGGGCGGACTCCCCGAGCTCTTGCGTCGCAGGCCGGGCATTCCGATCTATTGCACAGCGAACGGGGTCAAGATCCTCAAGGGCCTGCACCATGAGGATTGGAACTTCAAGGTGGTAAAAACCGGGGACTCCGTGGACATCGGCAACGGCAAGAAGCTCGTTTTCGTGGAAGCCCCGATGCTGCACTGGCCGGACTCCATGTTCACCTGGCTGGACGGCCGCGGCCTCCTCTTTTCCAACGACGCCTTCGGCCAGCACTACGCCAGCGAATTGATGTTCAACGACCTCGTGGACCAAGCCGAACTTTGGGCCGAATGCGTGAAGTACTACGCGAACATCCTCACGCCCTTCTCGTCCTTCGTCACCAAAAAGATCGAACAGGTCGTCGGCATGAATCTCCCCGTCCGGATCATCGCGCCCAGCCACGGCATCATCTGGAGGGAGGATCCGCTTCAGATCGTGACCAAGTACGCGCAATGGGCGGCCGATTATCAGGAAGACCGCGTCACCGTCTTCTACGATTCCATGTGGGACGGGACCCGGAAACTCGCCGAAGCCATCGCGCAGGGCATTTGCGAAGCGAGCCCCGCGACGGCGGTGGTCGTCCACAACGTGGCCAAGACCGACAAGAACGACGTCATCACCGACGTCTTCCGGTCCAAGGCCGTGCTCGCCGGTTCCCCCACGGTCAACAAGGGCGTGCTCAACGCGATGGCCGGCATCATGGAAGAAATCTCCGGCCTCTGTTTCAAGAACAAGAAAGCCGCCGCCTTTGGCTGCTACGGCTGGTCCGGCGAATCCCCGAAGCTTCTCTCGGAAAGCCTGACGAAAGCCGGGTTCGCTGTCGTCGACGAGGGGCTGAAGTGCCTCTGGGAACCGGCGGCCGCGGAAATCGGGGCCGCGCGGGAATACGGGAGGGCATTCGCCGGGAAGATAGCCTAACGCTGTAGAACATCCGATCCGGCGGAGAGTGGAGGATCAAGGGAAAACATCTACTCCAACTTGGTGATGTCGGCCTCCAGCAAGGATTTCAGGCCGTTCTCCAATTCCGCCTGGTCGCTGGCCGAAGTGATCCGGGCGCCCAGCTCATGGAATACGCCGAATTGCGGAGAATCGATGTCGAAACCGATGAAGCTCATGAGTTGCGTCGAGGTGCTGATCTTCATGGCCTCCGTCGATTTGTTGTTTCGGTTGGAATAGATGGCGTCGATGACCTTCATCGGGTCGGGAGTGCCGTTGTTCTCCCCATCGGTTATGATTATCAGGCTATTGAAGATGGTTCCCGACTGGGCGAGCAGCTCGCTTCCCTTTTCAAGCGCCAAGCCGATCGCCGTTCCTCCTTTCGGGAGGAAATTTTCAGGCGAACAGATGGACTTCAACCGCTCGATCCCGTCGCCGCGCAACTCGGTCATGGGAAGCACGGTCGCGACGCCGGTGCTGAACCGGAGGACCGCGACGTTGACCCTCAAATCCTTCTGTTCTCCGGCGAGTTTCTCCAGATACTCCGAGACGGTCACCAGCGCGTTGGCGGCTTGGATGTATTTCGCCGAGCCGCCCGATTTCGGGCTGTCGGCCATCGATCCGGAAACGTCCACGACCAGTACGATCGATATTCCGAAATCGTCGACGAAATTCATGCCGGAATCGAAACCATCCGCGAATTGCAGCGAATAGCCCGGATCGGCGGCTTCGGCCGCCACCGGTTCTTTCTTTTCGGCGCATCCGAGAATAAGCGCCAACGCCAAAATCGAAACGGTTATTTTTTTCATCGCTACTCCAAAGAGATGAATTTCACTTCAACCCTTCGATTCTTGGAAGGTTCGTTGACGTCGACCGGATTGTCCCAGCCCTTCCCCTCGGTGACGATCCGCTGCGGATCGATACTGTATTCCTCGACCAGAACCTTCTTGATGAACTCGGCACGCTTTTTCGATATCAGCTTCGCTTGGGCGCCGGCCTCGATGTAAGCCTGATTGCCCTGCGCCTTGAAATCGGCGACCTTCGTGGTATCCAGATGCCCGACCAGCTTGACGATCGTGGTGGCCAGGAACTTGGTTTGTTCGGATACCTTATTCAACAGGACAAGATTTTCCATGATCTCGGGGGACTTGGAGTTCAGCTCGAAATCCAGTTTTTGGGCTTCGAAGAATAATTGCACGTCATTGGTCAGGACGACCCGCTGCGTTTCAAGGTCGGAAATATCGAACGACGCCTTTTTGTTGAACGAATCGGCTATCACGTTCTTCTGACCCGAGAACTGTCCTTTCTTGTCGATAGCCTGGATGATCTTGCCGTTCAGAACGCTCTCCGCGTCGTATGACGCCGAAGCGGGAAGCGATCCTAGCTGTTTATAATATTCCTGCGCGAGCACGAATATCTTGTACGCTCCGATAGGATTGGCGTCGTCGAAGAACATTTTGCTTTCGGGGAAATTCGCGATATGGACGTCATCCAGCATCGTTTTGGCTTCACCGGCTCCGGACAGCTTATAGAAGGCGGACATATCGTTGTAGGTGGAAGTTCCGATCATTTGGGAACCTTCGACCATGGCTTCGACGAATGCCACCATCATCTCGGGCTTGTCCTGGAATAGATCGTTCCTCACGATGTAGGTATCCGCGATAAGCTGGTTCGCGTCCTTCGACGAAATAAGCAATCTCGTTTCAGGAATATAATTGGGGGAAGCGGAATTGATGACTTCGTTGATGTACGGAGTCCAGGACACCCAGGCTACGATTCGATCGTCCTTCTTGAATAGCTCAAGAGCCTTATCGCCGTCGTCGATCCAGACGACCCGAACGTCCTGGCCGGTCATTCCGTTCTGCGACAGGTACCAAAGCAGCAGGAAGCTGTACGGAGTATTGCTGGAAGTGAGGACGATGCTATTCTTCAATTCCGACGGAAGCTTGATCGTGTTCTTGACGATGATCCCGTCGCCTCCGGATGACCAATCGAACAGCCCCAAGACTTTCGGCGCGATACGCTTATCGGATTTCAGCGCGTCATACAGAAGGGGCAAGCTGTCCATCGGCGCCCAAATGATCGGGAACCTTCCCGCCGCGTAGCCTTGAAGCTGCGCCGAGGCGCTCTCTTCGTTCACTAGCTCCACCGCGAATTTGCCCTTCTTGTAGAATAGGGAATTCTTGTTGGGCGCCGAACCGCCGTTGGCCGCGAACAGCGCCGCGTACCCGCCCCAGGTATCCAGCGGAATCTTGATCAACGGAACCGGACCATCGCCCAGATCGACCGACGAAAGCTGGTATCCGCCGACTCCGATGACCGTCAGGGGTTCGACCTTCGCGAAAGTGAGATCTCCTGCCGCACCCTTGGAGGCGGCGGAACCGGACTTTCCGGTGAAGGTTTTATAAGCGACGCCGACGCCGATCGCGACAGCCAGAATCAAAACGCCCAAAAATATCCTTTTCATTGGTTTCCGCCTGATCAGCCGCGAACGGCCATGAGCTTGGTTTTAAGATCGGACTCGATTTGACGAAGTTCGGTCTCGGCTTGAGCCCTCTTGGCCTTGCCGTCTTCCTGGATCCGGATGGTCTCCTCTATCGTCGATATCAAATCCTCGTTAACTTTCTTCAGCGTTTCGATCTCCACTATGCCTCTTTCCATCTCGGTCGCCACGGCCACGGAGCCCGACCTGAGCATTTCGGAATTCTTCGTCAGCAGTTCGTTCGTCGCGTCGGTGACGGCCTTCTGGACGGAAAGGGCTTTCTTCTGCCTGAGCAGGCTGATCGCGATCACGATCTGGCTCTTCCAGAGCGGGATGGTCGTCAGGATCGAGCTCTGGATTTTTTCGACAAGGGCCTGGTCGTTGTTCTGGATGAGGCGCACCTGGGGAGCGGTCTGGATCGCGATCATCCGGGAAAGCTTCAGATCGTGTATCTTCTTCTCGAAGCGGTTGAGGAACTGGTTGAAGTCGGCGAGCTTCTGCGCGTCGGCCGGATCGTTGGAGGCCTTGGCGCCCGCTTCCAGCTCGGGAACCTTCCCGGCACGCAGTTCGTCGAGCCTCATCTGCCCGGCGGCGATGAACATATCCAATTCCTTCAGATATTCGAAATTCTTCTCGTACAGTTGATCGAGCATGGTGATGTCCCGAAGCAGCGTCATGCGGGCGTCGCTCAGCTGATCGACGATCTTCTGGATCTGGGACTCCAGTTTTTGGTACCTCGCCATGAAGCGCTGAACGCCGTTGAGCAGATCGGCCAGCCAATTCCGCTTTTCCGTAGAGAGAGTGCCGACGTTCACGTCCTTGATCTTGAACATCAAGTCGGTCAGGCTCTCGCCGACGTAACCGGTATCGTGCGACCTGATCTGGCCGAGCATGGTTTCGGCGAAGCCGGATAGCTTGGCCTGCGCGCCGACGCCGTATTGGATGATCGCCTGCGAGTCGTCGATGGGGATACCCTTCGCGATCTCCTTCACCTTCGTCATATCCACGGCGCTGAATTTCGTCATTCCCGTCGTTTCCAGCTGCGCGTCTGCCATGCTGACTCCTTCGCCTATTCTCCCAGGCCTTCCATCTTGATCGTTTTCTCCAGAAGGGATAGTTCCGTGTCCAAATCCATGACGTCGTTCGAAAGCAATCTGGTCAACTGTTTTTCGAAAGCCGCCCTGATCGTATCCAGCATCGATTCCGTTCTCTCAAGGGAGAGGCGGATGCCCGCGTCATTCACGTTCTGCGAGGAAAGCTGCACATACTTTTTCAGGATATTTGAGGTCGCGTCGAGGTAGTAGGTAAGGAATTGCCGCGCTTCTTTGAGATCGCCTGGATCGCGCTTGATTTCCGCGAGGATCTTTTCCACGATAACGCATATCGCGTCGACCTTGGCGATGGTCGTCCGATCGCCGACCAGCTTCCGGAACTTCTCGATTTCCGTCAGTTTCGCTTTCCCTTCCTGAAGGGAGGCCGCCAGACTATTCTCCTGTTCAACGATTCCGGGCTTCTTCAGCCGGAACAGAAACAAGCCGGAAACGAAAAACAGGGCGCATATCACGAGCGAGAACGCGAAACCGATATCGACGAATACGTACGAAACCAGAAAGGAACCCGCGGCCAAAGCCCCGGAGAGGAACCAATCTGCGGAGGCGCTTTTCGATTTCGACCTATTTTCCATCCGCGATCAACCTTTCCGTAAGTTTCATTCGTCCGTTCGCTTGTCAATTATACTCATTGGCAGCGACTACATCCAATATATTCAATAAATACGCATATCACTATATATATTCCATAATATATACCCCTGCAGATTGCCACAGCTATATTCCCGGATGGCTCTCGGCTATGGCCGAGTAACCGCCCGCATCGAAGTCGGCCGCGAGCACGCCCCGGAGCCTTCCCCCGGAATCCATCAGCGGGACCGATGCGGTGATGCACAGGGAACCGCTCGCGCTGGAAAGGTAGGCCGGCGAATGGTAGGAAGCCTTCGATTCCGCCGGCGCTCGAAAATATTCCTTGGCCGATCTATCGGCGCCATAACCGCTGGAGGCTATCTTTCCGGCGAAGGCGGGATGAACGACGTTGGAAGAGACTTGTCGCCCATCCGGGTCCATTACGTAAAGCAGCGCGAAAGCGTCGGAGCGGGTAAACACCGATCGAAGGGCGGCGTCCAAAACTTCGCGCGAACGGATATCCACGGCGGAAAGGGAAACCGCCAATTTTTCGGCCTCCGCCAACGCTTGGTCGTGATGTTTCGTGCGTTCCCCGGATATGGACGAAAGCGTCCGCTCGGTGGACGAACGCAGTGCCGAAGCCAGAGCGGCCGCCGCGTTGCCCCTTTCGATGATGGAGAGCGCCTCCGCGGAAATGCCGCGAACCTGGGATTCGATTTCCCGTTCAGCCTCAAGCCGTTCGCGCGCGACGTTCCTGAAGCCGCCGACGAGATCCCGCGCGTGCGCGGACGCTTCCACTATCGAAGAGAATTCAACGGTGAACGATCTGGACGCTTCGGCCGCGGACCGGGAAGATGACTCGGCAGAACCTACGGCTGCCCGGACGCCGCCGAGTTTCGCTCCCGCGTCCGTCACGCTTTTGCCGATCAGGTCGGACAACTCTCCCGAACGATCGGCCAATTTGCGCACTTCCCGGGCGATAACCGCGAATCCGCGCCCGCGGTCCCCCGCGCGCGCCGCTTCTATCGCCGTGTTTATGGATATTACCGCCAGGTCCTCGGACGTTTCTTTTATCGCCGCTGCCGTCTTGACTATCTCGGCTATGGTTTCAGCGAGCCCCCTGAGGAATCCGCCGGAAGTGGAGACTTGTCCGGCCATCACGCCAACGTCGGAAGCGAGCGTCTCCACGTGGCCCATCCCGCGCTGCGCCGCGGCGGCTACTGAATCTATGGAATCGGCGACGCTTCCCGCGTCGGAGGCGAATCGGCTCAAAGCCGTGACCCCGCGGACGATGTTTTCCTGGATGCCTTCCAACCGATCCTCTTGCGAGGCGACAGCCGTCTTGAGGGCATCAACGCCCTCTTCAAGAGCTTGTACGGTCTTCGCGTTCTCCGCCGCCGCGCGCATAACCGCTTCGGTTACCGAATCCCCCATGCCGCTTCCTCCCGTGCGGACGCATTATAGGGAAAGCTCGGACACGGGACAACCGACGCTGAATATTTGTCGCAGGCTTCGCCCGCCGTGTATTCCCGGCTTTTTGGTTTTCCTGCCGAACGCTCATGCCTCAAAAGGCCTTTGGTGCTCGTCGGAGGATGCGGAGCGGCATCTCCGGATGCGGTGGCGTTTGGATTTGACAGATCCATGAAGCGGTGCAATAATGAGCCAACTTGTCAGACGACCATCAAGTTACCGAGTAGGGGAGAGTCAATGGCCAACGTTGCGGAAAGGGTTGCCTTGCACCGGGCTTTCTGGAATGGGGAGAAACAGGCTCATCCGATTGCGGCGCTTAGGGTCGCTCCTGATTTCTTCTTCAGCAGGCATTTCCGGGCCGCGGAAAAGCTTCTGGTTCCGGATACCTGCATCACGGCCGATATGCTGGAAGTCGATCGTTTCATGAACGACTACGAAAGGATGTTCCGGGACAGCGAACTTGCGGGCCAGGATGCTTTCTGGACCGCCGAACCTTACACCGGCATCCCCTGGATGGAGGCGATACTCGGTTGCAGAGTGTGCGCGGGAGACTCGAGTTTCACAAGCGAGCGTTGGTTGAATTTCCCCGGTGACCTGGACAAGGTCCGCGTCGATCCCGAGAATCCATGGTTCCGTAAGTATCTGGAATTCACGACCGCGTTGGTCGATCTTTCAAAAGGCCGGTTTCCCGTCGGAATGCCCATCATGCGCGGACCTTCGGATGTGGCCGGCGCGCTCATGGGCCAGACGGAAATGGTCTTTGCGCTCAACGATGAACCTGAAAGGATGAAGGAATTCTTCATGCGGATCGCTGAAGCGTTCCGCTTCGTGATCGACGCGCAGAATGCGCTTATTCCCCCGTTCCAGGGCGGAACCGCGCTCGGCTTTTACCACGTATACTGCCCGGGGCCGAGCATCTGGTACCAGGAAGACCTTTCGGCGTTGATGTCGCCCGCGATGTACTCGGAGTTCCTGAAAGAAGCCGAACAATGCATCTGCCAGGGGAAGAGCTATACCGCAATCCACCTCCATCCTTCTTCCTTCTTCATTCTGGATGCGCTCCTGGCCAAGGACGAGCTCAAGGCGATCGAGGTGAACAAGGACGTCGGCGGCCCTTGCATGGTAAAAATGATTCCGTATCTGCAGAAGATTCAGAAGAAGAAACGCCTGATCATATGGGGCGATCTGGATGAGCCGGATATCCGGCTGATCAAAAAGAACCTTTCCAGTGATGGACTGTTTCTCCACATCATCGCTCCGACGGTCCATGAAGCGAAGCGCTTGGGCGCCATCGTTCGGGAGGTAGATTAAAAAGGGGTCGCATTCAAGACGCCGAGACTTGATGAACTTCGTCTGAGACGTCGCTATCGGTGCGACGGAAATAATAAGGGAGGCAAAGATGAAGAGAGCGCTGATCGTTATTCTGTCCCTTTCAATGTCGGCGGGTTCTGTATTCGCTGCAGGCGAGGCTGAGAAGGGAGTGGCGACTCCTGCGGCAAAGACCTACAAGATAGGCGCGTATTTCGGCATAACCGGCGGAAACGCGGCCTATGGTATTGAAGCCCGGAACGGCGTAGTGCTCGGTATCGAGCATGTGAACGCCAATGGCGGATTCAATGGAGTCCCGGTGGAACTGATCGTATATGATACCCAGTGCTCTCCGGAGGAAGCCGTCAAGCTTGCGAACAAGCTCATTTCGCAGGACAAGGTCGACTCGGCAATCGGTTCGATGAACTCAGGCGAAGTGCTCGCCGCCGCTCCGTTCTTCAATAACGCCGGCATCTATCACTTCGGTTGCGGCACGGCTCCTTCCTGGATGGCGCAGGACTGGCCTTTCGTCTTCCGCGCCGCGATGAACAACAACAACGCGGTCCCTATCGCTTCCAAGCTCGTCACTGAAATCGGATATAAGTCGATCGCGATTTTCCATGGACAAGAAGACGCCGCCCTCTCCACCGCAAAAAAATTCCAGGAGGAGCTGGAAAAGATCGGCGTCAAGATCGTCGCCAAGGAAAGCTATGACGTAGGCGATACCGACTACTCCGCGCAAATCCAGAAGATGCTGGCAGCCAAGCCCGACGGCATCCTCATTTCGGTCATCGGCGAAACCGGGGGGCCTCTCGTCAAGCAAATCCGACAGGCCGGATACGACGGTATCATATTCAACAAAGAATCCTTCATGGATTCCCAGATTGATGTCGCGGGGGCCGAAGCTTCCAATTATATCGCATTCGCCAATCCCTACGTGACCTACAAGACACCCGAAGACTGCGATATTCCCTACATGGCAGATTACCTGAAAAGATACAAAGCGAAATATGGCAATATGGTGAAGACCGACTCCGCGTATCGAGGATGGGACACCGTCATGGCAATGTGGGAAGCTTCCAAGCTGGCAAAATCCAATGATTCGAAGGCTCTTGCCGCGGCGACCCACAAAGTCATTGCTGCCGGCCTGGGCGGCACCATGGATTTCACCAAGGGAAACAGGGAAGCATACAACACTTTCAACGCGTTCATCCTGGTTAACGGAAAGAACGTCCTTTGGAGCGATTGGCTCAAAAAAGGCGGATATGACTCATATAAGAAAATAACCGCCAACGCACAGTAAAAGCGGTTCGAACAGCATCAAGGCGCGGGTTGGAACGCTTCGTTCGACCCGTGCTTTGATCGCGGATACGATCGTGACTAATTGGCCGTTGGCGATTTTCGTTTTGGGCATAAACGGAAATTCCTGAAAGGGAGACCCGATCATGTTATTGAACCTTATCATCGCCGGGCTTGTTCTTGGCAGTATCTACGGATTGATAGCTCTGGGATATAGCCTGATATACAAAGCCTCCGGGCTCATGAGCTTCGTGCAGGGTGATATAATGACTGTCGGGGCGTATTTGGGACTTACTTTCTACCACATACTTAAATTGCCGTTCGCCGTTTCATTCTTGCTTTCCATCCTGTGCGCCTTTTTCTTGGGCATGTTACTTGAGAAGGGCGTCATCAGGAAACTCCTGAACAAGAATGTCATGCCCATATATGTCGTTCTGGCTACAATCGCTATATCGTATATTATCCAGAATGCGCTCATGTTGGGCTACGGTTCCATTACCCTTTTTTATCCCTCCGTATTCAACGTGACGAGCGTGAAGGTCTGGGCCGCGAATATTCAACCGGAAGCCCTACTTTGTCTGGGAACTTCCCTCGTCGCCATGGTGCTGCTCCACTTCTTCATGACGAAGACGAAACTCGGTACAGCCATGCGCGCAGCCGCCATGGACTCGGTAGCGGCCGAATCCTGCGGCATCAACGTATCCCTGAGCACCGGAATTACTTGGGGCCTTTCGGCAGGACTCGCCGCGATAGCGGGAATGCTGCTCGGTCCGATGTACGGCGTTTTTCCCATACTGGGCGCGACCATCGGCAGGAAGGGATTTTCCGGCGCCGTAGTGGGCGGTTACGGCAACATGTACGGTTCCATCCTGGGTGGGATACTGCTGGGGCTGCTGGAAACCCTGGTCGCGGGCTATGTATCCTCCGTATACAAGAATCTTTTCGCGTACATTATCCTTCTTATCTTCCTGTTCTTGAAACCCACGGGCATTTTCAATGAGCGCGCCATCCAGGATGTTTGAAACGCCCGGAATTCCGCGTTAATTGAATAGGAGGGAAACGACCGATGGACTTGCCGAATAGACCGAAGAAGAACAGGACATTGTTGAATATATCGTTTGCCGCAGTCGCCTTGCTCATTCCCCTTCTGGCTGGAGGACAGGAATATACGCTGTTACTTTTCTGTATAATCGAAGTTTACATCATTGCCGTATCGGGTCTTGATATCGTATTCGGGTACTGCGGACAGATTTCGCTCGGACATGCGGCTTTCTACGCAATCGGCGCGTATGGGACCGCGATCCTGCACAACACCTTCGGCTTGCCCATCCTGCTCACCATGATCCTTTCCGCCAGCCTTGCGGCGCTCATCGGGGCCCTGCTTGCGTATCCGGCATCCAAATTGGTCTTCCACTTCCTTTCGCTATCGACGATCGCATTCGGAGAAATCGTATACCAGTTCCTGATACATTCTCCCGGAGGAATAACCAAGAATTTCAACGGATTATTCACCCAACGATTCTCCATCTTCGGCTATGTTTTCAGAACCAATGCAGCTTGGTATTATTTTGGCCTAATCTGCGTAGCCGTATTCCTCGGAGCCAAATATTACCTGGTGAATTCCAAGACAGGACGCGCCTTCACCGCCATCCGGGAAAATACCCACGCAGCCAACGGTATGGGCATCAACGTAAGAAAATACAAGGTTATGGCCTTCGCGACCAGCGCCTTTTATACGGCGTTCGCCGGAGCGATGTACATTCACCTTGCTTCCTATGTACACCCGGATACCTTCACCCAGAGACAGTCCGTTCTTTTCCTCACCATGCTCCTATTCGGAGGGTCGGGTTCGCTTCTCGGTCCAATCTTCGGCGTGGTTTCGGTCGAATTGCTCATCGAGTCATTGCGCGCCTTCCAAGATTACCAGGTCCTGATTTACGGTGTGCTGATGCTGATCGTCATCGTCGCCCTGCCGGGCGGCTTGTACGGTGGATTCAGGGACATAGCCATTCTAGGAAAGGGCTTTTTAAAAAACCATTCCAGACATCGGCTGGATAAGGGGAGGGAATGACATGCTGACCACTGATAAGGTGACGATTAAATTCGGCGGCCTTACTGCCGTGAATGCGGTCAGCCTCCACATCGCTCCCAACAAGATTACGAGCCTCATCGGTCCCAACGGGGCGGGAAAGACAACCTTTTTCAATTGCATCAGCGGTGTCTATAAACCTAACAGCGGTAGAGTCATCTTCAACGAAAAGGAGATTCAGGGGAAGAAGCCTTACCAGATAAATGAAGAGGGCATATCGCGCACGTACCAGATCATCAACCTTTTCAGGAAAATGAACGTACTTGAGAACGTCGTGGTCGGGATGCATCCGAGGCTAAAATCAGGCTATCTTTCGGATATGTTCCGGACGCCTGCCCAGAGGAAGGAAGAAAGATCCGCTTTCAGAAAAGCGCACGAATGGCTCGAGTTCGTTGGACTCGAGGAAGATGCCTTAAATCCGGCTGCCAGCCTGTCCTACGGGAAACAGCGCTTGTTGGAAATCGTTCGGGGGTTGGCAAGCGATCCCAAGCTCATCCTTCTGGATGAACCCGCCGCGGGTATGAATTCAAAGGAAAAGGGAGAACTCGATATACTTTTGAAGAAGATCCTTGATCTCGGAGTCACGATACTCGTCATAGAACATGATATGAAACTAGTTATGGGAGTTAGCGACTATATCTATGTATTGAGCAATGGTTTATTGCTAGCCCAAGGAACTCCGATGGAAGTTCAGAATAATCCGGATGTAATTACTGCCTACTTGGGAGGCGAATAGTATGGCGCCTATTCTGGAACTTGTCGATTTCCATTATTCCTATGGCAATATTCATTCCGTGAAGGGAATCAATCTCTATGTCGATCCAGGTGAAATGGTGACCTTGATAGGCGCGAACGGCGCTGGCAAGACTACGACATTGCAGACCATCTCGGGGCTTACGAAGCCCACCGGCATACGAGGAAAAATCATATTCAACGGCAAAGAGATCCAGGGCATGCGCGGCAATGCGGTTGCCGGTCTCGGTGTGATTCAAGCCCTTGAAGGTCGCCGAATATTCTCGAAACTTACCGTCGAAGAAAACCTCATGGTCGGCGCATACCTGAGGAAGGATGCGAAGGCAGTAAAAGAAGATATGGAAGACGTTTTCAGGCGCTTCCCACGCTTGCTCGAAAGAAGGACCCAGCTCGGCGGCACTCTGTCCGGAGGTGAACAACAAATGCTGGCAATCGGGAGGGCGTTGCTGGGAAAACCGAAAATCCTTCTTCTCGATGAACCGTCGCTCGGTCTGGCTCCGCTCATCGTGAAGGAGATATTCAGGGTAGTCAACGATATCAACCGGGAAGGGACTACGATACTTTTTGTTGAGCAGAATTCCAAAATAGCGCTATCGACCGCAGACCGAGGGTATGTGATGCAGACGGGAGAGGTTGTCATTCAGGATACATGCCAGAACCTTTTGGCGAACGAGGAAATCAAAAAGGCCTACTTGGGAGCGTAATTCGCCGCCGAAGTATGGATAGAACGGAAATATGGCAGCTTTAGGTTCTGGCCTTGAGGATGTCGGAGTTTTTGAGCATCATTACGGCATGGAACTTGGAATAAGGAACACGGAAATGAAAATCATGAGACTATCAGTCGTTCAGCAGGTAATTGAATACATCAGGAAATGCGTCGAAGATGGTTCATGGAAGGTCGGCGACAAGATACCATCCGAGCACGAACTGACCGAGCTATTAGGCGTAAGCCGGGCGAGCGCGAGGGTTGCGATTCAACAATTCATCGCGATCGGGGTATTGGAAAGTTTCCATGGCAAGGGAACGTTCGTCAGGAATAAAGACCTTACGGCTCTGGGGAAAAAAGAGAGCAGAATAACAAGGGCGGATTGCGATGACTTGAAAAAGGTATTGGAATTCAGAAAACTTATAGAACCCGAAGGATGCAATCTGGCTGCTCAATTCGCCTCGGAAGAAGATTCCGAAGAATTAAAACTTCATCTGGAAGGAATGAAGACGAATATCGGGAATCCGGTCGGATTCATGAAAGAAGACGTGCAATTCCATGAAGCGATAGCCAAGGCTTCAAAAAACCATTTGATCTATAAATCACTGAAGCAAGTATTCGATACGACTGAGAAGGATCACACATATTTAGTTGATGTTTTCGGTTTCAAGGACGGAATATATTACCATACGGTAATTCTGAAAGCAATAATGGAAAAAGACGCCAAGAACGCCAGAAAATATATGATCGAGCATCTTCAGCAGGCGATCGACAGGATGGAATGAATGAACGTAGTGGTTCAGAATATCAAAACCATCTGCACCGCGCCGGAAGGGATCAATCTTATAGTCGTAAAAGTGGAGACAACTGAACCAGGTCTTTACGGATTGGGTTGCGCAACTTTTTCGTACCGTCATTCGGCGGTAAAACTGCTGGTAGAAGCATACCTGAAACCGCTTCTCATCGGGAAGAATGTCGGAGACATAGAAGAAGCCTGGCAGCTCATGCATCAAAATGCGTATTGGCGTAATGGTCCTATCGAAAACAACGCCATCTCGGGTATCGATATGGCGTTATGGGACATCAAAGGTAAATTGTCGGGCAAGCCGTTGTATGACCTTTTCGGCGGAAAGTGCAGAAAAGGAGTTCCCGTCTATCGTCATGCCGACGGAAATGATGCGAGCGAAATTTATGAGAACATCTTAAAGTTCAGGGAACAGGGAATCACGCACGTTCGCTGCCAATGCGGCGGATACGGTGGAAAATGGAGTGATGGGCCACTGAACGCACCAAGGGGAGCCATCGCCGGAGCATACTTGGATCCCCGAAAGTATATCCGGGATACCGCCGATTTATTCGAATCCATTCGCGTCAAGGCCGGTCGCTCGGTGGAGTTAATCCATGACGTCCATGGCAGAATCGCCGCGTCCGACGCCATCGAACTCGCGAAAACGCTTGAACCGTATAACTTGTTTTTCCTGGAGGATATCCTTCCTCTTGAACAAATCGACTGGTTACCGCGATTGCGAAGCAGAACGAGCATACCGCTGGCGCTCGGTGAGCTTTTCAACAATCCCGCCGAGTGGAGATTATTAGTCTCCGATCATCTCATCGATTTCATACGGATCCACAACACGCAGCTGGGAGGCATTACGCCGACAAGGAAACTGCAGATTCTGGCCGAGAATTTCGGTGTGAGGACCGCATGGCACGGTCCCGGCGACATGTCGCCCCTAGGACATGCGGCTAATATCCATCTTGATATCGCCTCTCGTAATTTCGGCATACAGGAATGGTCCGGTACCGAGCCTCCGAATTTCATACTGCATGATTTGAAAGGACCCAAGGACGCGTTGCTTGACGTATTTTCCGGAATGCCGGAATTCAAGGACGGATACGTTTATGCGAACGACAAGCCCGGACTGGGAATCGATATAGATGAGAGAGAAGCCGCAAAATATCCGTGCGATGACGCTGTCGTGAAATGGACTCAGACACGGCTCCCGGACGGTTCCCTGCATACTCCTTAAATGATCGACTATGGAAAACTTGGAGGAGATTGAAATGAAAGAGGTGATAGTCACTGCGCCGCATGCTTATGAAATTCGGGAAGTTCCGATACCGGTATTGACTAGCGAATATGAAGTTCTGGTAAAAATGAAAGCGGCAGGAGTCTGCGGTTCCGACCATCATATCTATCACGGAAAGAATCCGAATACCATCTACCCCCGGATTCCGGGCCACGAGAACGCGGGCATCGTAGAAAAAGTCGGTTCCAGGGTATCAAAGGTCAAGGTCGGCGACCATGTCGTAGCGGATCTGCTAATCACCTGCGGAATCTGCTACCAATGCAGAATCGGAAGAAAGAATGTCTGCGAAACCGTCAAGGTGCGGGGCAGCAGCGCGGACGGAGGTTTCAGGGAATATCTTTCCGTTCCGGAGGACGATCTCTACATCGTACCGAATCATATTCCGTTCAAGGATGCCGCACTCGTTGAGCCCTATGCGATCGGCGCGCATTGCACGGGAAGGGGAAAGGTCGTAAAGGACGATATCGTCTTCATACTCGGCACAGGCACTATCGGATCGATAATATTGCAGACATGCAAAAACATTGGATGTACGGTCATTTGCTGCGATAGGGTCGAGGAAACCTTGGAACGCGCAAAGAAGTACGGAGCCGATTTCATCATTAATAACGCCAAAGAAAATGTGATCGAGCGTGTCCGGGAAATAACTGCTGGCAAGGGCGCAACCGTCGCGTTCGATTCCGCTTGTTTTCCGGGCTCGTTGACCAGTCTGTTCGAAAAAGGATTGATACGCAATGCCGGACGTATCGTCAGCCTTGGATTCTCCACCGAAAATGAATCCATTTCTCAGGCCATGCTTGATATCAGGGAGCTTGACTTGATCGGTTCCAGGATGTCCTGCTACCAGTTCCAGCCTGTCATCGACAAGATGGCCAATAATGGATTCAACCTGGACGGAATTGCGACGACCTTCATTAATTTTAATGAAATCGATCGGATGTTCGATTATATGGATCACCCGGATCCGAAAGTCAAAAAAATGGTTTTGCTTTTCGATTAAACATCAGCGGAGGAAGTCATGATCAGTTCGCTCTTCGAAATTTCCGGCAAGAAGGCAATCGTAACCGGCGGTACGCGGGGCCTGGGTCATGGGATGGCCGAGGCCCTTCTTGAGGCAGGTTGCGAAGTATCTATTATAGGATCTTCCGATCAGGTCAAAACGACTGCCGGAGAGTTCAACGGAAAAGGGTTCCGTTGCCATGGAGTGAAGGCCGATCTAAGGGAACGGAAGGAGGTCTATTCCTCTTTCGAGGAAGCCCTTTTACCGCTGGGCGGCGACCTGGATATATTGGTCACCGCTGCGGGCATACAGCGTCGCCATTCCGCCGAGGACTTTCCGATCGAAGAATGGGACGAAGTCCTGAGCATCAACCTGCATGCGGTCTTCATCCAATGCCAGTTGGCCGGCCGAATAATGCTCAAAAAAGGATACGGGAAAATCATAAACGTCGCGTCCATGGCCTGTTTCTTCGGAGGTCAAACCATACCGGCATATTCCGCCGCGAAGGGAGGCGTCATGCAATTGACGAAGGAAATGAGCAACGATTGGGTCAGACGAGGCGTGTGCGTCAATTCGATCGCGCCCGGGTATATGGATACCGAAATGAATTCCGCCCTGATTGCCAATGAGACCCGCAATCGGCAGATTACGGAACGAATCCCTGCGGGGCGATGGGGAACCGAAGCCGACGTCAAGGGCATAACGATTTTCCTCGCTTCGGCGGCCAGCGATTACGTCAGCGGAGCCGTCATCCCTGTTGACGGCGGATATCTGGTCAAATAGGGAAACGAATAATGAATGCGGCTAGCCTGATCGCTAGCCAAGGCTCCTCTTCGCTTTATAGATGTTTCCTTCGCGGAAAACGCGCCAGACGTCCTCGAACCAATCATCGCTTTCCGGGATCGGCCGGCGCGGTTCCCACCGCGTGCGGAAGGATCCGTCCGAGTAACGGACTTCTTGAAGGAATTGCCGCAGTTCCTTATTTTCGGCGATAGCGTTCCAGGAAGCGTCAAGCGACGGATGCAGAGCTTCGCCGCCCGCGCCCGCGACGAGACAGGAACCCCGGGAACCTCCCCCGGCTTCCGCGTAGGACGCGACCGCCTCAAGGTACGCGGCGTGCGCGAGCGCGAGGTGCCGGCACCGGAAATAGTCGGGAAGGATCTCCTTGCTTTGGATGCGGACGGCGCCGAACCTGCCCGCCTGGGCGAGGGCATCCGACGCGGCGCGACGGACCTCGGCGGCCGGGCGGATGATGCCGGCGCAACGATCCATCCGGCTCCGGAACTCGTCGCGGTAAGCTGCGAGCGTTTCGGATCCCGAGTCCCCTCCGAGGGCGCCCTGGGCAAAAGTCAGGAGCCGGAGCGAAACGGACGCGGCGGCGGCCCGCCAATCGGAATCGCGGAGATCGGAAACGCCGTACGCGCCGACGATGCGCCGCGCCGCGCGCAGTGCGCCGACCTGCCCCGCATTGAGGGCTGCGCCGCCGGGACGGTACAAGCCGTGCGATCCGTTGACTTCACCGACGGGGAAAAACCGGTCCATGCCGACGGCCTCCCACCATGCGTCGGCGGCGAGGCCGCCGTTGTTGTGCTGGGCGCAGATGGCGATTTCCAGGAGCTCCCGCGAAAGGTCGATGCCGTGCTTCCGGTAATGCTCCGCGGCGATGGGATTCATCCGCACGAGCCGGTCCAGCGGCGTCCCGCCGAGCGCGTCCGAGCGCCGAAGATACTCGCGGGCCTCCGCGGACAGGGCGGCGGGATCCCAACCGGAGGGATTACGCCTGAAATCCATGTACACACGACGGCCCCGTACCGCCCGTTCCCGATGAACCAGGAGATCGATCAGGGACGATCCGCCGCCTGAGACCTTGCGCGGATCGAATGGCCATTGGTAGCCCTTGAGGAAGACCGCCGAATCGCGCGCTCCGGCGCTCGGGAAGAATCCGGTCAGGAATTCCTCCTCCCCGCCTTCGGGTCCGACTGAAACGTACCGCGGCACCGCTTGCTGGTACGTTCCCGATACGTTCCACCGGAAACCCGTTGAGGCGAGCCCGAACTGGCTCTCCGTGAGGTTGACGCACGGCACTCCGGCTTCGATCGCCAAGCCGATGGCGCCGGAATGGACCTCCGGGTACACGGACGACGCATAAAGGCCGCCGGGCCCTCCGACTCCGAATACGACGGAATCCGCGACGATGACGCGCAAACCGAAAGAAGCCCCGGAGAGGCGGGATTCGTCCAAAAACAAGGCTCCGAAGGCCCTGCCGTTCGCGACGACGCGCCCTTCGCCGTCGGTTTCGGGCGGATCGGCTATGAGGGCCACCGCATGGAGGCCTTCCAGCATCGGAATGCCGCGCGAGCGGACCTCGGCGCGCAGGCGTTCGACCATGACCCTGGAAGTATACGGTCCTATCGAAGTCCCGCGCTTGCGCGGATCATGGTCGGTCTTGTAGCCGACGAATCCGCCGTGTTCGTTCATCGGGAAGGGCACCCCTATGGATACCAACCGGCAAAACGCCTCGACGGACCCCATCGCTTCCGCCAGCGCGATATCCCCGTGCACCGCCCCGCCTTCCCAGAGCGCCTCGGCCATCCCGTACGCCGAATCCCCGGCCCGGTCAGCCAGGGAGAGCCGGTAGTACGTCTGTTTGTCCGATCCGGTATTGAACGAAGTGCCCCCCAAAAGCGATTCGGTGGCGATGACGATGTCGGAGGCGATCGTCGGCCGCCCGGCGGTAGCGGTGGCGGCAGCGGTGGCGGCGGTAGCGGCGGTAGCGGCGGCGGCGGCGGTGGCGGCGGTAGTGGCGGCGGTGGCGGCAGCGAAAGCCGCCAGCCTATCGGCAGCCGCCAGGGAGGCTGCCCCGGAGCCGATTACCAGCACGCCGCAGCGGTCGACGGGGATATCGACGCCATTCACGCGAAGCGGTTCAAGACTTGTCATGACGCTCCTGTTTTGTCCTGCCCGGAGATGGTCTCGCCGCGCACGAAATCGCCGGTCAAAGTCATGCGCACGGCTTCGTCCGAACGGTCGATGAGGCGCCTCTTGAGCCAGGCTCCCGTGCGGAAGCCGAGCTCCTTCACGGAAAATTCGACCGTATCTATCCGGCGCGGGGCAAGGTCCAGCACGGGAGAGTTGTCGAAGCCGGTCAGCGCGAAATCGCGGGGGATTTCAAGCCCTTCGCGCATCGCCCGGTTATATATATGTACGGCGACCAGGTCGTTGAAGCAGAAAACCGCATCATATCCCCGCTCGCGGAGTGAACGCACGAACGCGCCGTCGATACGGGGGATGGAATCGAACTCGAAGCAATCATCCGCAACCATCGGTATGCCCAGCCTTGAAGCGGCGCCGAGCAGCCCTGCCCGACGTTCGCGGGATATGTATGCGACCGGAGAAAAGCCGATGAAACACGGCTTGACCGTCCCCCTTTCCGCCGCGACATGACGGAGGAGGGTTTCCATGCCGAGGCGGTTGTCCACGGCCACGTAGTCGCGCTCCGGGTGTACACGGTTGATCTGGATCAACGGAACCTTCCGGTCGGCGTAACGATCGTAAAGATCCTGGTCGGCCTCGGTGAAGGCGAATACCGCGCCGTCCACGACGCCGGTCTTTTTAGCTGCGAAGGAGATATCTGATCCGTCGTTGAGGCAGGTCAGGATGTTCACGCGGACGTCGCCGAATCCCCGCTGGATGCCGTCGATCAGTTCGGCGACATCGTAGAACAAATGGACATAGGCGTCCCGGCTTTCCGGGAGATAGAGTTTGATGGTCATGATGGACCGGGATTCCGGCCGCTTTATCGTCCGCCGCTTGTAGCCGAAGCGGTCGGCCGCGGCGCGCACAAGGGAACGGGTCGCCTCGCTCACCAACTCGGATCCGTCGAGCGCGCGGGAGACCGTGCTCGGCGAGAGCTTCAGCTCCCGCGCGAGGTCGTACACGGTCACTTTACGCTCGACGTTCGGCATCAGCCTAGACCCCCGGCTTCGCGGTCAGAAGCTTCTTGTAATATTCGTTGTAGAACGAGCAGCCGTCGTTGACCTGGGAGACCATGAGCTTCGTGCAGCCCGAGCAGCAGACGCACCAGCGAGGCTCCTCCCCGCGCAGGAGCTTGGCGGGCGTCTCAGGATCTGCGAATTCCTGGCGGCCGAACCCGGCAAAATCCGAGTAGCCGCGCCCGACGCAATCGGCGGCCAGTTCCAGGGCGTCCGCCTTCAGGATGGAGAAGGCGGACTGTATGACGGCCGGCTTCCTCCTCCCGCTGGTCTTGCTGGCAGCGCCGAGGAGCTCCGAAACGAGCTTGGAATACCGGATATGCTGCAGGTAGAACCAGCGCCCCTGCGGGACGGGCCGCGTTATTTCTGACGTTTCTCCGGGAATGCCCGCTGAGACGTTGACGTAGTCCATGCCGAGGGAAGCCATCAATTCGACCACGCGTCCCATCTCGGTCAGGTCCTCCACGAGCTCGTCGGCCGTGGCAGTCCCGCATCCGCCCCGGATGCCTTCGTACATGGAGATGCGGGCGCCGACGAGGAAATCGGCTCTCGCTGCGGCGGCGCGGACTTCCGGCACGGTTTCCCGAAGGAAGCGGGTGCGGTTCCCGAAGGATCCGCCCCAACCGTCGGCGCGGTTATTGGCCGGGCGGAGCATTTCCGCTCCGAAATAACCGTGGCACATCTTGAAGTCGATGCCGTCGGCTCCGGCCTGCTCGGCGATGCGGGCGGCGGCCACGAAGCGGCGGCGGATATCGTCTATCTCAGCGGTATCAAGGAGACGCGCGCCTGCGGGACCCGGTTCGTAGAGCGTTGTCGGAACGGTGCCGCCGAGGCCCTTGCGGCCGGAATGCGTGATCTGGAAGAGCAGGATGCCGTCCGGGTTGGCTTCCTTATAGGCGCCGACCAGACGCTTGAAACCGTCCAGGTTGCGCCCTTCCAGGATGAGCTGGTTCACTCGGGCGAGGCAGTCGGATACCACCGAAGACGCCTCGACAACGGCGACGCCCCAAAGGCCGCGGCCGAGGGCGGCGTACCGGGCCACGGTCCGGTCGGACGGGCAGCCTCCGTTCTCCCCGTCATTCCCCTCCATAGGCTGGGCGAAGAATCTGTTGGGCGCGGTTCTGGCTCCGAAAGGCGCCGGACCGCGAAGTATCGCCGGCACTTCGATCATTTTACCGCTCCCCGTAGTTGAGTGTGTGTTTCACAAGGGCTGATTTGTTGCATGCAACTATAATTGATCGACTTGTTCGAACCTGTCAAGAAAAAAGTCGTGTCATCGTCAACCGCGTCATCGTTCGCGTTGGGTTCGGGGGATCGAGCCGGGCCCGCGCGCTGAACTGACTCCTTTCCGGCCGCAGGCGTCTCCCCTTCCCGCAAATTAGTAGCCCCGGGCGGCGAATGCCGGATATAATCGCCTGAGCCGGGGCCAGTGCGGCAGCAGCGGCCGCGTCAGCAGCAGCGGCCGCGGCCATGGCCGGCGCATTCCTCATTCGGGGGTACACATGAGCAGCAAGGTGATGGAGACGACGGACCTGGGGACGCTCCTCGCCCGGATCGCGGGCGAATACGCGGCTACCCGGTCGATCTACGGCATACCGGAAGAAGCCTTCATGGAGGCCTTTGCCTTGGAGGCGAAGAGCCCGGGACTGCCGGTCATGGGGAAACGGGTGAGCCTCCCCGTCGGACCCGCCGCCGGCCCGCATACCCAGATCGCGCCGAACATCGTTGCCTCCTACCTGGCTGGTTCGCGCGTCTTCGAGCTCAAGACCGTGCAGCAGAACGACGCGCTCGAGATCGACAAGCCGTGCATCATGGCGCTGGATGAGGGCCACAACACCGAGTGGTCCACGGAACTCAGCCTGGACGAGGCGCGGGGCGAATACCTGCGGGGCTGGATAGCAGTGAACCTCCTGGCCGCGATCTGGTCGTCCAAGCCGACCGAATTCGTCTTCAACATGTCCGTCGGCTATACCCTGGACGGCATAAAGGGCGAACGCATGGACGCCTTCATCGAAGGCATGCGCGCGCCTTCCTCAGGCGCCACGGCCGCGGAATGGAAGGGGATGGTCGCCGAGCTTGCGGCCTTCACGGAAAGCGCCGCTTTCGCGGCCGCTTTCGGCGAGACCGCCCGGGCGAAGGTGCGCGCGCTGGCCGCCGACGTGCCTGCTTCCCCGGTCCATTCGGTCACACTGTCCACCATGCACGGTTGCCCTCCCGCGGAGATCGAGCGCATCGGCCGCTACCTGATCGCGGAAAAGGGTTTCGACGTTTTCGTGAAACTCAACCCGACCCTGCTGGGCTACGACGAGGCGAGGGGCATCCTGGACGCGACGGGCTGGAACGAGGTGGTTCTGACCCGCGGTAATTTCGAGCACGACCTCCAATGGGAGGATGCCCTCTCGCTCATAAAGAACCTGCGCGAATGCGCAGGCAAGGCCGGGCGGCAATTCGGCGTCAAGCTGTCCAACACGCTGGCCAACGCCAACGACGGATCCTTCCTCCCCGGCGGCGAACGCTACATGTCCGGCCGCTCCCTTTTCCCCCTGACGGTGCGCCTAGCCGCCCGCTTGGCGGAAGCCGTTCCCGACTTTCCCCGCCGCTTCTCCTACTGCGGCGGCGCCTCCGTCCTGAATGCCCGCGACCTGATCGAGGCGGGCGCGGGACCGATCACCATCGCCACCGACATACTCAAGCCGGGCGGTTACCTGCGCATGATCCCCGTCGCCAGGGAAGCGGCCGCCGCCCTGGCTTCTTCACCCGCCGCCTCCGCAGGCGACGGCGCGCCGGACGGGAAAAAGCTCGCCGCCCTCGCAGCGGCGGCACTCGCGCGGCCGGAATACCGCAAAGAATGGAAAAACGGGAAGACGGAGATAGCGCAAAGGCTGCCGGCCTTCGACTGCTTCCACGCTCCCTGCGTCCAGGCCTGCCCGGCCAAGCAGCGCGCGCCCAACTACATAGCCCAGGGCGCGGCGGGCAAGTTCGCCGATGCGATGGCGACCATCCTGGCCGACAATTCGCTCCCCTTCACCACCGGCGTCCTCTGCGACCATGTCTGCCAGCCCGTCTGCGCGCGCAACGACTATGAAGGCCCGGTCGAAATCCGAGCCGCCAAACTCGCCGTCGTTCGGACCGCGGAGGCGTCGGGCGCGATGCTTCTTGCCGACCGGCCCGTCGCCGCCGCGACCGCCCTGAAAGTCGAAGCGACCAATTTCAAGGTCGCCGCGACCGCTTTCAAGGCCGCCGTCATCGGCGCAGGTCCCGCAGGCCTCGCCTGCGCCCACCGGCTCGCGCTGGAAGGCGTTCCGGTCACCGTCTTCGACAAATCATCCGAACCGGGAGGCACCCCGGCCAACGTGATCCCCCGCTTCCGCATCGCCCGCGCCGAACTGGCTTCGGACGTAGAGCGAATCAGGAAACTCGGGGTCAAGTTTCTTTTCAAGTCGAAAGTAAGTTCCGTCGAAGAGTTGAGGGCGCAGGGTTTCACCGCCGTTTTCGTGGGCTCAGGCGCCCCCGTGCCGCGCGAACTGCCGCTGTCGGGTTCCGGCGTCCGCGTGATGGACGCCCTGGAATTCCTGGAAGCTTCCTCCGCGGCCGAGGCTGCCGCCGCCGCAGGAGCGGCAGGAGCCGGGGCTACAGGCCCCGGCTCCGCAACAAGCCCCTTCGTGGGCATCAGGCACCTGGTTGTCGCCGGCGGCGGCAATACGGCCATGGACGCCGTGCGCGTCGCGTCCCGCATTCCCGGCATCAAGTCGGTCGCGCTCTCCTACCGGCGCACCCGAGCCGAGATGCCCGCGGACAAGGAAGAATTCGGTATCGCGATGGAGGAAGCAGCGGTGCTGGCCGGCGCCGTTTCCGACCCGGCCGCCGCGCGGTCAGCGATCCTCCTGGACCTTACCCTGCCCGAATCAGCGCGCCCCGGCACGGGCGGCACGGCACCTGTCCTCAGACTGCGCAGGATGACGCTCGGCGGGAAGGATGCCTCCGGCCGCCGCGCGCCCCTTCCTTCCGCGGAGACCTTCGAACTGCCCTGCGACCTTCTGGTCGCGGCGGTCGGCGAGGTCGCCGACAGGGCTTGGCTGGAGGCCGCAGGAATCAAGGTCGGGGCCGACGGCCGCCCCGAGGCTGACGCCGAAACCCTGGAAACCACCGTTCCGGATCTGTACATCGGCGGCGACGCCCGGCGTGGACCGGCCTCCATCATCGCGGCGGAAGCCGACGGCAACCGCGCGGCCTACGCCATGATGGCGAAGGCGGGCATCCGCGTCTCCAAGGCAGCGCGGCCTGTCAAGGAAATCGACCGGGCCAAACTCGCCCGCCGCGGCGAGCTGCTCCCGGCTCTTCCCGCAGATGACCCCCGCTTCCTGGAACGCGAAGCCGAACGCTGCCTCAATTGCGGAACCGCCTGCCTGCGCTGCGCCGAGGTATGCCCGAACCGGGCGAATTTCGCCGTACCCGTCGCTTCGTTCAAGGGCGGCGACAAGGATTCCCCCTTCCGCCAGCAGCTCCAGATCCTCCACGTCGATTACCTCTGCAACGAATGCGGCAACTGCGGCCTTTTCTGCCCCTTCCAGGACGAACCCTACCGGCACAAGCCGACGCTGTTCAACAACCGATCCTCCCTGGACAGGTCGAAGAACGCGGGTTTCGTCTTCCTGCCCGCGGCGACCGCGGAACCGTCGATCGCGTACCGCGCCGAATACGAAGGCGTAGTACGGGAAGCATCCTGGACCGAGTGGAACGCCACCGCAGCCGATCCCCTGCTCGTCCTCGCCAAAACAGTATTGACCGAACACTCCTACCTGATCGGAGGCCGCGCATGACCGTATTCGAGAACGTCCGCATCCTTTCGTTCAATCCGCCTTCCGTTTCAGCGCCGACCGACGTCTCCGCCGACGGAGGCCTCATCACGGCCATCGGACCGGGACTCTCCTCGCTCAATCCGCAGGCGGAACGGGTCGCCGGGGAAGGCCGTTTCCTTTCGCCCGGCCTCGTCTGTTCGCACACCCATCTGTATTCGGCCTTGGCGCGCGGCCTGCTCGTCACCATCCAGCCGTCCAAGGACTTCGCCCAGCAGCTCAGGAACCTCTGGTGGCGGCTCGACCGGGCCATCGACCTCCCCATCCTAGAAGCGAGCGCCCTGGCCGGTTGCGCCGACGCCGCGCTTGCGGGCGTGACGGGCCTGGTGGACCACCATGCCGGGCCCGAGGCGATCGAAGGCAGCCTGTCGGTCATCCGCAAGGCCTACGAACAGGTCGGCCTGCGCGGGCTGCTCTGCTATGAAACCACCGATCGCAACGGTATTGAAGGCGCCCGCGCCGGGGTGGCGGAAAACGTCCGATTCGCGAAGGAAATCGCCGCGGACCGTGCGGCGGGGAAGGCCGTACTCACGGAAGCCTGCATCGGCGCCCACGCGCCCTTCACGATCGGCGACGCGACGCTCGGCCTGCTGGCGGACGCGGTGAAAAGCACGGGACGCGGCCTGCACATCCATGTCGCTGAGGACAAGTACGACGCGGTCGATTCCCGCCACCGATTCAGCCTTGATCCCCTGGTCCGCCTGGACAGGGCGGGCCTCCTGGACGGAAGGACCATCATCGGCCACGGCCTGTGGTTGTCGGAGAGCGAGGTGGAGCTCCTTTCCGAACGGGACGGGTTCCTGGCCCACAACGCGCGCAGCAATATGAACAACGGCGTCGGCTACAATACCCTGCTGACCAAGCACCGGAACGTGGTACTCGGCACCGACGGCATGGGCGCGGACATGCTGGAGGAATTCAAGTTCGCCGTCTTCCGCCACCGCGAGAGCGGCGGGCCCTGGTGGCCCGGCGACTTCCTCGTCTGCCTGGACCGCGGCAACCGGCTCCTGGAACGTTACGCCGCGCTGGGACCGGCCTCCGGCAATGCCGAGCCCCGCGTCTTCGGCAGGGTCGAAGAAGGCGCCGCCGCTGACCTCGTCCTGTGGGATTACGACGAGCCGACCCCGCTCTCGGGCGACAACGTCGCCGGGCATATCGCCTTCGGCCTTTCCAGCCGCTCGGCGGGTTCGGTCATGGTCGCAGGACGTTTCGTCGTACGCGACAGGAAAGCGCTCTTCGACCAAACCCGCATTGCCGCGAAGGCGCGGGAACAGGCGGCGCGGATGTGGAAACGGATGGAGGAACGCTGAAAATATCTCGGGGCCGCATGGAACCCGGGGTTTCCGGGAGCGCCCTCGTCATTTCGGTTGCAGCAGTATGCCTATCACCCTCCGGCAATTTTTGCACCGGAACCGGTACATGGGACGCTGGGCTCCCTTTTCCTGGATTCCCACCAGCAATTCCCAGGCCTTTTCAGCCTTGCATTTGCTGCAGGCGCCCAGAACGATGACGTAGCCGCAGCGGTTGCATTTGAAACTCGTCGTGTTCAGGTCTTTTGTGTTCGGGATATCGTTCCAATTTTTAGACCGGCATTTCGGGCAGGTAACGAAAGTCGTGTCCATGGATCGGATTACCGGGGGGCGTAGCTTCGATAAAAATCATCGGGAATGATATCCATGAAGATGAAGTCATGAACCTTCAGGTTTCGCCGTATGGCATTTCTCCTCGTTCCGATGGTCTTGAATCCGATGTTGCCGTAGCACTTGATCGCCCTTTCGTTGAATGAATAAACCCGAAGCATGATATTCTGGAGGTTGAGATACCGGAACGAATAATCGATGAGCAGGGATAACGCTTCCCTGCCGAATGATCTGTTGAGGAATTCCTTGTCCCCGATGAATATTCCCGCTTCCGCGGTCTGGTTGATGTGATCGATATCCATGAGTCCGCAGTTGCCCACCAGTCTGTTTTCCGTGTTTTCGATTATTCCGTAATTGTGGTCCCTTGAAAGGTTCTTGAGGACTTCCTGTTCGGATTGCATCGATATAACCATGTGAGCGAGGGACAGATATTGGACGATGTCCATATCGTTCAGCCATTCCGTATACTTGGCCGCATCATCGATATCGATCGGGGACAAATAACAACGTTCGCCGATCATCTTCTTGAAATACATATCCGACCTCCATGGCGATCATATCGGCTACGAGCGCAGAATATCATACCGCGCGCGCATCGGGTATATCCGTCGGACAAATAACCCGGCGGTCCCGAGCGCCATCACGAAGGGAACCGGCGATGATCAGGACGATGCCGACGATTTTCGCCGGGGTCACGGCCTCACGGAGCAACGCCGCCGAAAGTACGATCGAAATGACAGGCACGAAAAAAATGTACTTGCTGGCGGCGCCCGGTCCGAGATCGGCGACAGCGCGGCTCCAGAGAATGAAGCAGAAACCGGAAGCGAAGAGGCCCAGGAAGAGGAAGTGGGGCGCATGCTCCGGCTTGAACACCTGCGAAAGTACCGGCAAATCACCGAACAGCAAAGCCGCCGACACGGTCCAGAGGGCGCCCCATGTCACGGTTTTCCGGGCGGTTCGTAATCCATCCGCCGCGCCTCCGAGTTTCCTGAGAAAGAGCGTATAGCAGGAGAATGCCAGGGCTGCGAGAAGGGCTATTCCGTCGCCCGCGGGCGACATGCCGGCAAAGGTACCGGAACCGAAAACGATGATCAAAACACCGAAGAAGGAAATCCCCAGGGACGCGGTATGGCGCAGTGACATGCGCGCCGCCTTCTCCCGAATCGATGCCAAAAAGGTCGTCAGGATGGGAATCGTTGATACGATGATCGCCACGTTCGAAGCATGGGTAAGGGAAGTCGCCAGGTTTTCCAGGTAGTAGTAGAGGAAAATCCCAAGGAAGCCGGCGACGATATAGGGAAGTTCTTCTTTAAAAACCGTTTTATTCCTGAACGGCGGCGAAAGAAGGTTCAGGAAAAGAGCCCCGATCACGAATCGGACGACCATGATGGATAGGGGAGAAAAAGCGACGTTCAACAGCTTGATGCTGATGTAGGTGGAAGCCCAGATACTGATAGTCAGGAGGGCGGCGACTCGGGCTACGACCATTCTCCGGAGCCCGGCCTGATCGGCCTTCATGGTTGGTCCGGGGGAATGCTGTCCGTCCAGGGCGGTGACGATTTTCATGGATTATGCCTCCGACATGAAGGTATCCATCGCGCGGGCCGGGTCCTTGTAGAATATTGACTTTATTGAGCGTCCTTATAAAGATCAGGTCCGCGCCTGCGACTTCCGGTATCCGGAAGGCGACGCCCCCACGTACATGCCGAAAGTCTTGTCGAAATGGCTTTGATCGGCAAAGCCGCATTCCGCGGCGATATCGGCGATGG
>Ga0209727_1000064_pt1 | contig 134991 bp, 124 predicted proteins | sample RifGroC1_FD_183995 | JGI IMG/M metagenome (GOLD analysis project Ga0209727, IMG submission 183995) | Groundwater microbial communities from Rifle, Colorado, USA - Groundwater C1 (SPAdes) (version 2) | ecosystem: Environmental > Aquatic > Deep subsurface > Groundwater | place: Rifle, Colorado... | reverse complement strand
CGGAAAATCGGCAAGGGAACGAAAAATTTCCTGGTCCAGGACGCGATGAGCGCGGCCGAGGCCAAAAAGGCCCTTGATACGGGGCACGCCCTTGCGGACGACGCGGCGGCCGCGGGCTACGATCTGGTGGCGATAGGCGACATGGGCATAGGGAATACGACGACGGCCGCCGCGCTTCTCGTCGCTTTCGGCATGGACGCTTCCCTCGTCATCGACCGGGGGACGGGAATAGACGACACCGCGCTGGCGCGCAAACGGGAAGTGATCCTGGAATCGGTTCGCAATCGGGGTCCCTTTTCGGATGCGGAGCACGTATTGCGGGCTGTCGGCGGGTTCGATCTTGCGATGATGACGGGTTTCATCCTGGGCTTGGAGAGCAAGGGGATAGCTTGCGTGTTGGACGGCTTCCCGGTAGGAGCGGCAGCGTACGTCGCCTTCAGGATGAAGCCTTCGGTGGTCGACTTGCTCTTCGCCGGGCACAGGTCCAGGGTGAAAGGGCACGCCCCCGTGCTCGAGGCCCTCGGCCTGGATCCCATACTCTCGCTGGACATGCGCCTCGGCGAGGGCACGGGCGCGGTGACGGGCGGCTTCATGATCGAACTGGCCGCGAAGGCGGCCGGCGAGATGGCTTCCTTCGCCTCCGCAGGCGTGAGCGAAAGCGCGGAAGATGAAAAAGACTTCTGAGGACGGCGTACCGGGGAAGGATTCCCGCGATACGCGGGCGACAGGATTCGACCGTTTTCTGTCCGCCTTCAGCTTGGTAAGCCGCCTTCCCGTACGCCGGAGCTTCTTCTTCGATCCCTCCCGCCTTGATTTCCACCTACCTCTGGTCGGCCTGCCGGTTTCCCTGCTTGCCGCAGCGACCATGGCCGCCGCTATGCGGGCGACTGCCAGCCCGACGGCCGCGGCCTTCGCCGTCCTCGCGGTCCAGTACCTCGCCTTCAACCTATTCCATTTGGACGGGCTATTGGACACGGCCGACGCTTTCCTCGGTCCGGGCGACGCACAGAAGCGGCTGGCTATCCTGAAGGATTCACGGATCGGCGTGTTCGCCTTTTTCGCGGGCTTCATGGCGCTGGCGGCAAAACTGGCGCTCCTGCTACGCGTCGCTGGCCTTGGCCCGGATTCCGGAAACCTCTTTGGCCTGGCGGCCGTCCTCGCCTATCCCATCGCGGGACGGGCGGCGGCGGCCCTGGTGCCGGCGCTCGCGCCGCCGGCCGGCGAGACGGGACTCGGTGCCCTCGCCAAAGGCTCGAAGGCTTCCCGCGTCCTCGCGGGAAGCCTGGCGGGAATCATCCCGTGGGCGGCCCTTTCGATGCTCCTGCCGTCCCTGTTCGCCCCGGTTTTCCCCGCGATCGCCGCCGCCTCTCCGTTCGAACCGCTCTTCCTGCTCGGCTGGGCCTGCATCGTTCCCTCCGCCATCATTCCGGCCGTCTTTTTCGCCCGCCTGTACCGGCGGGGCGTCGGCGGCTATACGGGCGACGCGCTGGGAGCCGCCGTGGAGAGCGGAGAACTTCTCCACCTGGCCCTTTCCCTTGCAGCGCTCGGCGCGGCCGGCGCTGTTTAGGCGGCTGCGGCTTGCCTACCGATCCTTGCGGCGTTTGGGAGCCGGATGCAGCACGAGGGGCGTTCCGATCAGCTCCGGATGGTCGGCAATGGAGATTTCGGCGAGGAAGGCCTCGCGGATGAGATCCTCGCGGAGGACTTCCTTCGGCGTCCCGAGAGCGAACAGCCGGCCTTCCGAGAGCACCGCGATCCGGTCTGCGTACAGTCCCGCGAGATTCAGGTCGTGGAGGCTCGCGACCACCGCCATACCCTCGTCGGCCAGATCGCGCACGATGTCGAGGGCTTTTGCCTGGTGCCTGACGTCAAGGGAGGAGACCGGCTCGTCAAGCAGGAGCACGGCGGGTTCCTGGGCGAGGGCGCGGGCGATCATGGCCCGCTGGAGTTCTCCTCCCGACAGTTCGGTGATGAGCCGGTCCTCGTAGCCGGCAAGTCCCGCCCTTTCAAGCGCGCGCTCTACGGCCATGCGGTCGGCTTCTTCCCCGCGTCCGAACCAGCCCCGATGCGGGAAACGGCCCTGGAAGACGAGTTCGCGGACGCTGTACGGCCAGGGCGCGTCCGTTCCCTGCCGGAGATAGGCGATGCGACGCGCCCTTTCGCGCGGTTCGAAGGATGCGACGCTATGGCCGTCCAGTTCGACGGACCCGGCAAGCGGTTGCGCGATTCCGGCGATGGTCCTGAGCAGGGTCGTCTTTCCCGCCCCGTTCGGCCCGACTATCGCCAGCAGTTCCCCATAGAATATTTCCATGCTTACGTTTTCCAGCACGGTACGGGTCCTGAAACCTGCGCTGAGCGAATCCAGTTTAAGCCGGAGGCTTTTCATCGTCCGCCTCCCCTGCCCCCGGCGCTCCCGGCGCCGCTTCCGGCGCCGCGCTTGGCGAGCAGGTACAGGAAGAATGGCGCCCCGACGAGGGCGGTGACGACGCCGATCGGCAATTCCAGGGGCGAGGCCACGGTCCGCGCGAACAGGTCCGCGAGCAGCACGAGGACGGCGCCGACGAGGGCGGCCGTGGGGACGAGCCTGCGGTGCCCGGGACCTACGACCAGGCGCGCCGCGTGCGGAGCGACGAGGCCGACGAAGCCGACGATGCCGGCCGCTCCCACCGCCGCCGCCGCCGCGAGCGAGGCGCCGACCACCGCGGCCGCCCTCGCCTTCCTGACGTCCAGCCCGAGGCTCGAAGCCGATTCCTCCCCGAACGCGAGGAGGTCCAGGGGCCGGGAGGCGAGCATGACGATCGCGATGCCGAGCGCCATGACCGGCACGGTGGAAACCAGGTCGTTCCAGGTGGAGACTCCGAAGCCTCCGAGCAGCCAGTAATAGACCGTATGCAGATCCTTGTCCTTGATCACGAGGACGAGCGACAGGAGCGCCGAAAACAGGGCGCTCAGTGCGGTTCCGGCGAGCAGGAGGGCCGAAGCGGGCGGCGGATCGGCCACGGTTCGGGAAAGGGCGAACGCGAGGCCCGTCGCGGCGAGGGCTCCGCCGAAGGCGAAAAGGGAAGTCGAAGAAATCGGTCCCAGGTCGGCCGCCCCGAAGGTGATCGCGAGGGCGGCGCCGAGGGCCGCTCCCGAGGAGGCACCGATCACGTAGGGATCGGCGAGCGGATTGCGGAAGACGCCCTGGAAGCCCGCGCCCGACGCCGCGAGCGCCGCGCCGACTGCCGCCGCGAGAAGGGAGCGCGGCAGCCTCAATTCGAACACTATCGTCCCGGCGGTTCCCCCTTCGCCGCCCGAGACGCGGGAGGCGAAGGCCCGGAACAGCTCGGCGAGGCTGATCCGCACCGAACCCGAGCACACGCTCGCCGCGAGCACGAAGGCGAGAAGGACGAACAGAAAAACCAGGAGGAGGACGTAGTTTCGTCGGGGCATCCGGCCGCCCCTACCGGAAGCTGTCCGGGTGCAGGATGCGGGCGATGGCCTCGACCGCGTCGGCCAGGCGGGGTCCGCCGCGGTTTATCGCATCGGCTTCCACCGTGGCGATCCTTCCCGCGGAGACGGCCGGCATCGAAGCCCAGAGCGGGCGGCCCCGCACGGCCGCGAGGTTCAGCCGGTCTCCGTGATCATTGCCCGACATGATCCAATCCGGCTTTCGCGTCAGCAGCTGTTCCAGGCTCACCATGGGCCACTCTTCCTTGAGTTCGGCGAAGATGTTGACGCCTCCCGCTTCGGCTATGGCCTCGCTGATGAAGGTGGCGCCGCCGGCGGTCATGAGCGGATCGTCCCAGAGTTCCCAGAAGACGGACGGCCTCGGCGAGTTCCGCACGGCTGCGGCGACCTTCCCTATCCGTCCTTTCATGTCGGCGACGACAGCGGCGGCCCGGGCGTCCTGCCCCGCCAACTTTCCGATCGCGAGGATATCCCGGCAGACGTCCTCGATGCCGAGCGGCTCCACGGCATAACAGCGGATGCCGACCGCCTCCAGGAGCCCGAGGATCTTGACGTGCATGCCGCCCGAGATGACGACGAGATCCGGCTTCAGCGCCACGATGCTTTCGGCGCTTACGGTTTTTCCGGAAAAGCCTCCGACCTTCGTCTTGGAAGCCGTTTCCGCCGGAAAGTTGCAGTAGCTCGTGACTCCGACGACGCTATCGCCCGCGCCGACGGCGAACAGGATCTCCGTCGCCGAGGGCGTGAGGCTAACGATCCGCCGTGCGGGGCCCGGGAGCGCGACCGTCCGGCCCAGCGCGTCCTCCAGGACGATTCGGGCACCGGCGGCCGATTGCGCTGAAGCTGCAGGGGCCATCAAGACGCCGAAGACGGTCGCGAGCATGAAAATGCCTCTATCGGTTCTCATCATGATCTCCTCGTCTTTTCTGGGCATTGAATGGAGCGACGCGGAGAGCGCGGAGCCGACAGGATCGGCATAAGGCGGCGGCGAGGAGGCTTTTCCCCGTGGAGGAAACTGTTTCCTGGATCATCGGAATGGGAGACATCGAATTCGTCCTAAGCCCAGAGGACAGGTACGGAGGTCCCGCGCGGACAGCCGGAAGTCCGGATCCCAGGGGTCCGGGACGGGGCAGGTTTCCTGGCTGGGGACTATACGGAACAGGTTTTATTAAAAATCCTGAAGGGATTTCCAGTAAAATTTCCGTTGCGGCCGCTGCGCCCTTCCCGGAATCGTGTTCCAGTGGTATCGCCCCCCACGCCGCCTGAACGCGGTTATGAGGAGGATCGCTTCGACCTCGTCCTTCACAGTGCCTGGGGGCGCGCCGGATTCAAGCCGGCTTCCCTCTCCCGGCGTCCGCGTTCATCGCGGTCGGATCGCCCGGAGGCCTTTCGGCGCCATCGTCGCGCGAAGGATACCCCGGAGCCTTCCTCCTGTCAATGTCACGCGCCTGGCGCCCCTGAAGGTCCAGGCCGCGGCGTCAATCGCGGTAGTAGTCTATCTTCCAGAGGAAAAGGCCTTGGGACGGTGCGGTCGGACCCGCCATCTTGCGGTCGCGCGACTCGACGACGCGGCGGAAATACGCCGCGTCGGCGCCAGCTTCCTCGTAGTGCAGCAGGCTGCCGACGACGGAGCGGACCATGCGGTACAGGAAGGCGTTCGCCGCGATCTCGAAGACCAGCTTGTCGCCATCGGGGTGGAAACGGGCGAGGGACACGTAGCGGTGCCGGGATTCGCTCGGATCCTTGGGCGTGGCGAAGGTCGAACAGTCCGTCTCGCCGATCAGGCCGACGGCCATGGAGTTGAGGACCGAAAGGTCGGGACGGCGCCATAGCTGCCAGGCATAGCGCAGTTCATGCGGCAGGGCAGCCCTTCCGCAGATCAGGAAATAGCGGTAAAGCCGGGTCTTGGCGTCGAAGCGGGCATGAAAATCGTCGGACGCCTGCCGCGCCTCGAGGATGCGCACATCCCGGGGCAGGAGTCCGTTCAGGGCCGCGACGAAGTTGGAAGGAGGAATCGAAGCTATGTCCGTGCGGAAATTGGCAACCTGGCCCGTCGCATGCACCCCGGCATCGGTCCGGCCGGATCCGAAGAGCTGGACCTTGTTCTTGTGGATTCGACCGAGGGCCTTCTCGATCTCCTCCTGCACGGATCGGCCGTTTTCCTGCCGTTGCCAACCCGAGAAATCGGTGCCGTCGTAGGAAACGATCAAGCGGATATTTCTCGTCTCAGTCATCGGTCTCGTTGAGTTCGCGGTTCATCGCGTCGTACAGGTCCCGCGCCTTCTCCAACAGCGGTCCCGGTTTGGCCTTGGAGGACTTCCCCAGCCCGAAGATCTTCGCGATCGTCCGCTTCGCCTCCCCGATGGCTTCGATCCTGCGTTCCGGATCCTCGCGTTGTCCGTACTTCATCTCCAGCAGAGCGGTAAGGTACAAGGCGCCTTCGTAGGCGTAATTCTTGTCGGCGTCGGGACCGAAGTTCCGAATCCCGGAAAGCGGCTCCTTCCCCGACTGTTCGCGGAGTATGGATTCCTTGTAAAGGAAGCGCGCTTTCCGCTTGAACAGCAGGGAAAGCCAGTCGTAGTTTTCTCTCGGGTACTTCTTGTGCAGTTCGTCGAAGAGCCAAGCCGAGCGCAACGCCTCTATGCCTTGCTTGAGCGTCGGCGAAAACTCCTTCGTATAGAAGGAATAGCATCGGAGCGCGAGGAAATGGGCGGCGGCGCCTTCCGGCAGCGCGCGCGGGGAGGAAAAATCGACAGAAGGGAAGACGGACTGGACTTCCTTGATGCGCGCGTCCTTGTCCGCGATGATGCCTTCCTTGCTCTGTTCGGGCACGTTCGGGAAATCCTGCTCCGAGGAGGCGAACCAGCAGGAGGGGCAGACGGTGGCGCCGTAGACCAGGGGGTGGATGTCCCCGAATTTGGCCGAAGGTTCGTACAGCCGGTGGAGCTCGTCGGTGAGCGCTCCCGCGATGAGCCTGCCCCCTCCCGAGAGCAATTCTTCCCGGTAGAAGCTGGTCTCGCAGACCGGACAGCGCAGGGGATCCTTTGAATAGAATGTAACTTTCAGTTCGCGCTCTTCGTGGGCCTTGCTCATCAGGCGCCTCCGGCTTTTTCCAATACGACCATCGCTATCGCGTTGTCGCTTTCATGGGTCAGGGAAAGATGGACCCTATCCGCTCCCGAGCGTCCGAGCGCCGCGAGGGCGGTACCGAAAAGGTCCATTTCCGGCCTTCCGTTGAAGCGATTGACGACCTGCAGGTCTTTCAGGACTATCCCCGAAAGGCCGGTGCCGAGCGCCTTGCCGAAAGCCTCTTTCGCGGCGAAGCGTGCCGCAAGGGAAAGGCTGGACGCCGCTCCCCTGGAAAGGGATTCGGCGAGTTCCGCGGGGTGGAAGAATCTCTCAAGGAGGCCGGGTATGGTTTTCCAGTGCTCGAGGCGCCTAACGTGCACGACGTCCACACCGATGCCGACGATCATCGTCCATCGTCCTTTTTCTGGGCGATTTCCACGGCGACTTCCATCGGATCGAAGCGTACTACCGAAAAATTCGGAGGCGCCGAGACGATGAGGGGAAGCATGTACAGCCCTTCCCCATCTATATTCGAGCAATCGAGCGAAAGCAGGGAGGCGTCGGGAATGTAGGCCTCCAGGTCGTTCTGGCTGCCTTCCAACTTGACCGAGCCGAAGTTGACCTGGGGACGTGCGAGGAAGGCGGGTGAAAGGCCGGAAAGTATGATCGGGAGATGTTCGAGCGTGCGGATCATGATCGTCTGCTGGATGATACCCGTAAACCGGATCTGGGAATCCCCGCGTACGGCGATCAGGGGATCACGGTTGATCACCTTGACCGTTTCGGTGAAATTTTCCTTCTTGCCGGACAGCTCGACGAAGTCCGTCGTCACGTCCTCTATCCTCATTATGGAGGTCGAAGGGCCGGACACTTCGACCTCGGAGGGCGTCAGGCTGTACGAGGAAAGTTCGAAACCCGTCTCCAGATAACCCCGGAAACTCGGCGTTATGGGCACGGTCTTGGTCAGCTGGAATTCGACCGCGATCGCGACCTCCAGGGGATCCACGTGGACCTCCAGGGGATCAACTCCGGCGGCGGTGCCCTTTTTCGTGATGAGGACGGGCGCCTTGTAGACTCCCTCCCCTTTGTATTTCGTCAGGTCGATGTAGGCTTCGATGTCCTCTTCCAGGATGGGGAAGACGCTGTTAGCCTCGCCCCTGAGGGTTATCCGGACCATGCGCGGGTAGGAGCTGGCGGGGACGAGGGCATTTTCCGTCCTCACGCGGAGGGGAACGGAAAAGAAACGCTCTTCGAGGGCGCTCATACGGTGGAACATGAAGAGCACGATGGCGACGGCCACGGAGAGGACCTTGACCGGCCAGTTCGCGGTGAAGCCGTCCACGATTTTTTTAATAGTCATGGAAGCGCTCCCTTGCTTCGTCGGCGGCGACTTCTGTCGCTTCGCGCTCGCCCGAATCCAGAAGCTCGCGCAATTTTTTCTGTACCGATACGGGCGAGAGATCGTAGTACAACTTGGAATCGTAGGCCAGGGAAATCGCTCCCGTCTCCTCCGAAACCACAAGCACGACCGCATCCGTCTCCTCGCTGAGTCCGAGGGCCGCGCGGTGACGGGTCCCGAAGCTCTTGCGTATGTCCTGTTGTTCGGAAAGGGGGAGAAAACAGCCCGCGGCAAGTATTTTGCCGTTCTGGATCACCATGGCGCCGTCGTGCAACGGGCCGTCGTAGGCGAAGATCGTAATCACCAGGCTCGAAGCGAGGTCCGCATTGATGCGCGTACCCGTGTCCATGATGTTCTTGATGCCCACCCGACGGGGAAAAACGACCAGGGCTCCGCGTTTCTGTTCGGCCAGTATTTCCGCTGCGGTCACCACGGATTCGAGCTGTCCCAGGCGCGGCTTGGAATCCAGTCGGAACCATTCGCCCTGGCCCAGCCGCATGATGATCTTTCGGAGTTCGGGCTGGAAAACGATGGCGATGGCGATGAAAAGACCGGGAGCGAGCAGGTTCAGGATCCATTGGAGTGTGGTCAGCTTGAGGAAATACGCGATCGCGTAGACGAGCGAAAGGAAGCCCGCGCCTTTGATGAGCTGGACCGCCTGTGTCTTCACGAGAAGATCGTAGCCCTTGTACAGGAGCAAGGCGAGGATCGCGATATCGACGACGGGCCTGATCCAGTTGTAGATCGAAGCCGCCTGTTGCAGCCATTCCACCGAGCCTGTTCCCCTTATCTTTCTATTCCGCGCGAACGCTCCGCGATGGCCCACAGGACGCGCGCCAAGTCCGCCGTTTCAGCGACATCGTGGGTCCGGAGTATGCGCGCGCCTCCGGCGACGGCGACCGCGGTCGCCGCGAGCGTTCCCGCCAGGCGACCTTCCGCCGGCTTTCCGGTAATGGCGCCGATGAAGGATTTCCTCGAAAGTCCGACCAAGACAGGATAGCCCGCGGCGCTTATTTCCGCAAGCCGCGCGATGAGATCGAGGTTGTCCTCCAGGCGTTTGCCGAAACCGATGCCGGGATCGATAGCGATGGATGCTTTGGCGATTCCCGCCGCTTCCGCCCGCCGCGCCGCCGTCAGCAGCGCTTCGAGCACCTCGGTGACGACGTCCTCATAGAAAGGGGCGTCCTGCATGTTCGATGGAATTCCTTTCTTGTGCATCAGGATCACCGCCGCTCCCCGTCCGGCGCACAAAGGCGCGAGCAGGGGATCGTCGCCGAGGGCCGAAACGTCGTTGACGATATCGGCGCCCGCGTCCAGGGCCGCGCGGGCGACAACCGACTTGCGCGTGTCCACGGAGATCGGGATAGCGCTCTCGCGGCGGAGAAGCTCGATGACGGAGACGACCCGCTCCAGTTCCTCTTCCGCGCTTACGTAGGCGGCGCCCGGCCGCGTGGATTCGCCGCCGAAATCGATGACGGCGGCGCCGGCGGTCTCCGCCGCGAGAGCGCGCCGGACCGCCTCTTCCCGGCCGGCCCGGCTCGGCGCATAGAAGGAATCTTCCGTGAGGTTGATGACCGCCATGACGGCGGGAGGTCCGGAAAGATCGATGTACCGGGAGCCGCCCAACCTCAGCGCCGGAACGCCGATGCTCAAAGCGCGGACCTCAGGAGGGTGATCCGTCCGGACGTGCGGTAAGCGTCGGCCGTGCGGGCCGCGATGCCCCGCGCGTCCAGCGAAACCGCTTCCAGCAGTTCGTCGCGCGTCGCCTGGGAGGGAAAGGCATCGGCGGCGCCCAGCGCGAGGATGCGCGCGTCGATTTCCTTCCGGGCCGCGAACGCCTCGACGTATTCGCCGAACCCGCCCGCTCCTATCCCTTCCTCGACCACCACCACCAGCCGATAGCTGGAGATCACCTTCAGCAGATAATCCTCGTCGAGCGGTTTCAGGAAGCGCAGGTTGTACAGGTCGGCCGCGATTCCCTCTCCCGCCAGCAGGTCAGCCGCTTCGGCCGCTTGCGGGTACAGGCCGCCGGTGAAGGCCAGCAGGACGGGCGCGCCGGCATCGCGGACGAAAACGCCGCGTCCCTGCACGATCGGGGCCGACAAGGCTGCTATCGCATGGGGGCACGAGGCCTTCGGATAACGGAGTATGCAGGGACCGCCGCGCGATGAAGCCCAGCGGAGCATGAGTTCGAGCTCTGCGCTTCCCGCCGGAGAAAGGAGGGTGAGGTTCGGGATCGGTCTGAACAGGGAAATATCGAACAGCCCTTGATGGGTTTCGCCGTCGTCGCTGACGAAGCCCGAACGGTCCAGGGCGAAGATGACGGGAAGGTTCTGGATGGCGACGTCATGGATGATCTGGTCCACCGCCCTCTGGCTGAAGGTCGAATAGATGGCGGCGACGGGTTTCATACCCCGTGCCGCGAGTCCTGCCGCGAAGGTCGCCGCATGCTGTTCCGCGATCCCTACGTCGAAAAAGCGCGCCGGATAGGCGGCGCGGAAGGCCGCGAGCCCGGTTCCCTTCTCCATGGCGGCCGTGACCGCGACGACCCGCTCGTCCTGGGCCGCCAGCGCCACCATCGCCTTACCGAAGGCTTCGGTGAATGTGGCCGGACCTGTCCGTTCCATGACGCCCTCCGTTACGGAGAAGGGGGTCACGCCGTGGAATGAACTGGGGTCGTCCTCCGCCAGCTCGTAGCCCTTCCCTTTCCGTGTCGTCACATGGACAACGACCGGTTTACCCAGCGCGCGGGCGTCCCTGAGGACCTGTTCCAAGACCGACAGCTGATGCCCGTCGATCGGACCGACGTATTCGAAGCCGAGATCGACGAAGAAATTTTCGGGAAAGAAGAGCACCTTCGCCATTTTTTTCATACGGACGATCAGGTCGTACAGGAAGGGTCCCGCCCAGGGGATTTTCCTGACGATCGAATCGACGCGACGGCGGAAGGTCTGGTAGCGGGCCTTCATGGTCAGGCGGCTGAGGTATTTGGACAGGGCGCCGACGTTCGGCCCGATGGACATTTTGTTGTCGTTCAGGACCACGACCAAGGGTAGGCCGAGTTGGCCCGCATGCGACAGGCCCTCATAGGCGAGGCCGCCGGTCAAGGCGCCGTCGCCGATCACGGCGACGGCGCGTCCCTTGCCCTCGAGCAGTTTCTCGCCGGCGAGAAGGCCGAGCGCGGCCGAGATGGAGGTGGAGGAATGGCCCGTGTCGAAATGGTCGTGGGGGCTTTCCGCCCGCTTGGGGAATCCGGAGAGGCCGCCGGAGCGTCGCAGGCCGTCGAAGGACGCGCCGCGGCCGGTGAGCAGTTTATGCGCGTAGCATTGGTGTCCGACGTCCCAGACGATCATGTCGGAGGGCGAATCGAAGACGCGGTGGATGGCGACGGTGAGCTCCACGACGCCGAGGTTGGAGGCGAGATGGCCTCCGTTCCTGCTCACGGTCGAGACTATGCGTGCGCGGATCTCCGCCGAAAGCTGCGCGAGTTCGCGCCAGGAGAGGCAGCGGAGATCGGAGGGTTCGCGGATGCGCGAAAGGATGGATTCTTTTGCCATGATACGGGTTCGAGTATATCCCATAATGAAGGCCGAGTCAGCGCCGGGCGCACCCATAAAAAAAAGCCGCGAATGCCTTGCGGCTTCGCGGCTTATTAGAAGAAGTCTATCGCTTCTTGTTCTTGTGGCGATTCTTCCTGAGCTTCTTCTTCCGCTTATGCGTCGCGATCTTCTTGAGCTTGCGCTTTCTTCCGCAGGGCACTTCGAAGTCTCCTTTGCAGTAAGATCAAATCCCGTCGAACCGAACAGGCGGTACTCGTAGCCGATTGAGGCAGGAAACCTTCACCGATTATGTAGCAGGCTCGGCAAAAGGTCAAGTCCCGAAGTCTTTTGCCCATCTTCCGCGAGAAAAGCCTCCAGTTCGGCCGCGACGAGGGACGCCAGCTCTTCCCCGTCGTCGCCGGCGCGCAACCGGCGGACCCCGGGAATGGACGAGAAGAACAGGATTTGCCGCTTCGCGTAATGGCGGCTGTTCCGCGCGACGAGCCTCTGTACCTCGTCGAGGCGGTCCGAGAGCGATCCGTCGGGAAGGAAAAATTCGGCATAGCCGATCGCGCGCATCGCCGGATCGCCGTTGCCGTAGCCGGCTTCCCTGAGGGCGGCGACTTCGAGCGGCAGGCCGGCCCGGAACATGGCCGCGGCGCGTTCGTCGATGCGCCGGTAGATCTCGGCGCGTTCGCGCTCCAGGGCGATCGCGAGGATGCGGTATCCGGGGCGGTCTGATGCCGCTCCTCTTCCGTTCATGGCGAAGGAGCTGAGCGGTCGGGATGAGACGCGGAATACTTCCAGGGCGCGCATGACGCGGTAGGCGTCATTTACATGTATGCGCGCGGCGCTCGCCGGATCGGCTTCCCGCAGTTCGGCCATCAGCGCATCGGCGCCCTTCTCCTCCAATTCCCGCGACAGGGCCGCGCGGATTGCCGGATCGGAAGGCGGCGCCTGGCTGAGGCCGAGGGCGAAATTCTTGAGGTAGAAGCCGGTGCCTCCGGAAACGACGGGGATGCGACCCCGGCCGGCGATCCCCAGACAGGCTTCATCCGCAAGGCGGACGAAGTCGCCGGCATTGAAGCTTTCGTCGGGGTTTCTGATATCGATGAGATGATGCGGAAGACGATCGCGGAGGGACGCGTCTGGCTTGGCCGTGCCGATGTCCATACCGCGATAAACCTGCATGGAATCGGCGGATACGACCTCCGCCGCGAAGCGGGGCAGCGAGCCGTCCGTGCCCCGCGCGAAAAGCCTTTCCAACACGGCCGTCTTGCCAGAGGCCGTCGGACCGAAAAGCAGGAGGACCGGGATCGGCCGCGGGGACTGCAGGGAGATTAATCCTCCAGGCGGAAAGCGACCCGACCGGTGAATACCTGGCGCGCGCCCAGGGAGACGACCTTGCCGTCGTTCTTCTCGACTTCGGGATCGCGCATCATGGAGAGCTGGTATGCGCGACGGGAAGCGGCGCAGGTGACCTCGTACATGTTGCGGTCGTATTCGATGAGCTGCTCGATCGGGAAAATCATGTATAGGCTCCTCTTTACAGGTTGACCATGAATCTGTGCATTTATTTATACACGCACGCCGTGCCGAGTGTATAGGGGCATGGCGAAGGAGGGAGTCTCCTTGACCCGGGAGCCCCGGGACTGTACCTTAATGGAAGCGCGCGTTTCGCGCGTCCTCGCTTACAGGGGGTACCCAGATCATGAGGAACGTTAATCCTCCCAACATGCCGGCATGGATGCGGCCGACGACCGTGGTGATCATCGTCGCCGCGATCGCCGTCATGGCCCTTTTCGGGACGAGCTTCTATATAGTCGATCAGACTGAGGAAGCCGTCGTCACCCGTTTCGGGCGTTACCTGACCACCTCGGGGCCCGGGATGCACTACAAGCTGCCCTTCGGCATCGACGCGCATTATCCGGTCAAGACGAGGGTGGTCCAGACGGAGCAATTCGGTTTCCGGACCCTCAGCGCGGGCGTCAACACCCAGTATTCCGATGAGGTCTTCCCCGACGAATCCACTATGCTCACCGGCGACCTCAACATCGTGGACGTGGAGTGGATCATCCAGTACCGCATCGTCGATCCGAAGGCCTGGCTCTTCAACGTGCAGGAGCGGATCAAGACCATACGGGACATTTCCCAATCGGCCATCAACATGCTCGTCGGCGACCGGACCATCCTGGACATCATGGGTCCCGAACGGACCGCGATCGAGGAACAGGGCGTCGCCCTCATGAACGACACCCTGAAGTCCTACGGACTCGGCATCGACATCATAGCGGTGAAGTTGCAGAATATCGTGCCGCCCAAGGGCGTGCAGGAAGCCTTCGAGGACGTCAACAAGGCCATACAGGACATGAACCGCCTGATAAACGAGGGCAAGGAAGCCTATAACAAGGAAATTCCGAAAGCCCAGGGCGAAGCCGACCGGCTCGTGCAGGTAGCCCAGGGCTACGCCGCCGAGCGGGTCAACAAATCCAACGGCGACGTCGCCCGTTTCAACTCCGTCTACGAAGAGTACCGGAAGGCGCCCGAAGTCACCCGGAGAAGGCTTTATTACGAGATGATGGAACAGGTCTTCCAGGAAGACAAGGGCACGACCCTCATCGACCGGGATTTCCAGAATTTCCTGCAGATGAAGAACCTCGATTCCGCGGGAGGCTTGCGATGAAACGCGTACTCTTCGTATTGGCCGTCATCGCGGCTATCGTCATCGGCTTGCTGGTTACCGGCCCCTTGTACACCCTTAACGAAGGCGAGCTCGCCGTCGTCGTCCGGCTCGGCCAGATAGTCGCCGTCCAGGAACAGGCGGGACTCCATTTCAAAAGCCCTTTCCTGGACGACGTGGTCAAATATCCCAAGCGTATCCTCTCCTGGGACGGGGAGCGGCAGCGCATACCCACCAAGGAAAACCAGTTCATCTGGGTGGATACCACCGCGCGCTGGCGCATTTCCGATCCGCTGAAATTCTACGAATCGATCACGTCGATAGAGAACGCCTACGCAAGGCTCGACGACGTCATCGATTCGGCGGTCCGCACCGTGATCGCCGACAACTGGCTCAGGGAGACCGTCCGGAATTCGAACATCATCCGGGAACGCAAGGCTTCGGAGAATTTCGAGGTCGGGACGGAAGCGGACGCGACCCAGTTGACCGCGCTGACCCGTACCGAGGCGGTGTTCGATGTCGTCTCCAAGGGACGGAGGACGCTGGCGAACGAGGCTCTTGAACTCTCCCGCAAGCTCATGCCGGAATACGGGATCGAACTCCTCGACATCGTGCCGCGCCAGATCAAGTACTCGGACGAGCTCACCGAAAGCGTGTACAACCGGATGATCAAGGAAAGAAACCAGATCGCCCAGGCTTTCCGTTCGCACGGCGAGGGAAAGAAGGCCGAATGGCTCGGCAAGCTGGAGAACGAGCAACGCTCCGTCCTTTCCGGAGCCTACGAAAAGGCGGAAAAGATCAAGGGAACAGCGGACGCAGAAGCGACCAGGATCTACGCCCAGTCCTACGGCCGCGATGTCGGCTTCTTCGATTTCTGGCGCAGCGTTGAATCCTACAAGACGACGATGCCGAAATTCAACAAGACCCTGTCGACTGACATGGATTATTTCCGTTACCTGTACTCCCCGACGGGACGGTAAGCGGGCATGGACAGCCTTGAAGCATCGCCCATCGCCGGTATCCTGGTCGAAGGCGCGGAATGCCTGGCCGTGGATACCGGCCTGACTCCCGCGGCCTTCGCCCAGGCCAAACTGGCCCGCTACGTCGTGGAAAGCGCGGCGCTCGTCGATCCTTCCCTGCGGATCGAGGAGCGCCGCGCCGAGGGCGTCGTAGAGCGCGACGGACGGATGCTCGTACGCTTCCCTCCCTTCAGCGGGGAACGGCTGGATCTCCTCGTCGCGCGCTGTCCTTCCGGGGGTGCGCTGGGCGAGGCGGGCGCGCGCGCGGTCGCGGCGCTGGGGCGCTGGATGGCCGCCCTTTCCCGGCTGAGGTCCCTTACGGAAGCGGCGGTCGGACGGGCGTCCGACCTTCCCCTGCCCGCAGCAGCCATCGCGGCTGATGACGGGTCCATGCTATTCCTTCCCGCCGTCCTCGCATTGCGGGCCATGGAAGGCCGCGGCGCCGAAGCGCGGTTCGATGGTGTCGACAAATGGATACAGCCTGATCTGTCGGGCGAGGCGGGAGACGCATTCACGGCGGCTGCCCTCGCCTATCGCATTCTCTGCGGCGTCGATCCTTTCGGCGGGAAGGATGCGGACGCCGTGCGCGCCGACATGCGCGACGGCTGCGTCCTTCCCGCAAGCCTCGTCCGTCCGGATCTGGACGAGGAAATCGCGGATCTCCTTGACGCATGCCTGGTCCCCGCCGAAACCGCGGCCGCGGGCAACCGCGTGCCGCGGCGGACGCTTGCCGCCAGGCCGAGCCTGGCGCGGATATCGGAGGGATTCGCCGCTGCGGAGGCGCGAGGTTTTTATAGGGAATTATCGCCCTCCGCGCATGAAGCCGCGCGGGCTGCCAAAGACAAGTTTTCTCGGACACGGGGCGACACGGTAAGGACCCGCCGTTTCATGCGCAGGAATTCCACCGTCATCGCGGTTATCGCAATCTCCGTTCTCGGCGTCGCTTTGTTCACCGCGAGCATGATCCGGGACCGCGCCGGCCGGCCGACCACGAAGGGCATGGTGCCGATCGAAGTCGTGCGGACCTATTACGACGCCTTCGGCAAGTTCGACCACGAGATGATGGCTGCCTGCGTTACGGGCAAGGCTGGCAAGAACGATATAGACGCCGCGACGAACCTGTTCGTCATCAGCCGGGTACGCCAGGCGTACGAGAACAAGGACGCATATATTTCCGCGGGCGAATGGATCGCCGCGGGTTCTCCGGTTTTCGACGGGTCAGTATTCGGCGTGGATGCCCTCCGCGTCGACTCCGTCGACGACGATCCTTCGGACGGCGCGGTGTCTTTCACGGCACGCTACGACCTTTGGCGGCCGGGTGAGCAGCCCGACCGATCGGGGGCGGCGAATGCGACCGCTCCCGCCGCTCCCGCTCCCGTCAGGGAACGAAGGGAAGACTCGCTTGTTCTCAGCCTTCGCAGCGGAGCTTGGCGCATATCGTCCATGGAGCGGAAGCTGCTGGAATAAGCCTTCCGTTAGCGGAGCCCATAGTCGTTCATCTTGTTCAGAAGCGTCCGGCGGGTGATGCCCAGCTCGGCGGCGCTCCGTTCCCTATGGCCGCCGTTCCTCTCCAGCGCGGCTTCGATCGCCCTTTTTTCCAGCTCCCGCAGATCGACGATCCCGTCGCTCCGCGAAGCGGGGGCGGAAATCGCCGCGGACCTCGCCTCGTGGGGATTCGCCATATGGGCGCCCATTTGGGCGCCCATTAGGGCGCCCGCGAAGGAGAAATCCCTCGCGCCGAGGGTTTCCCCGTCCGAAAGGATAACCGCCCGTTCCACCGCGTTCTCCAGTTCCCTCACGTTGCCGGGAAAGGGATAAGCAAGCACGAGCGCGAGTGCCTCGTCGTCAAGGCGGCGGGCACTCTTCCCCATCTCCCGCGCGAAGCGGGCTACGAAACGGGTCATGAGTCCAGGAATGTCCTCTTTCCGTTCGCGCAAAGGCGGAATGCGCAACCGGATGACGTTCAGCCGGTAGAACAGATCCTCGCGGAAGGCGCCCGAACGAACCGCCGCTTCAAGGTCCTTGTTGGTGGCGGCGACGATGCGCGCGTCGATGGGAATCTGGCGGACCGCTCCGAGCCGCATGATGCGCTTGTCCTGCAGCACCCTGAGGAGTTTCACCTGGAGGGCAAGCGGCATGTCTCCCACCTCGTCCAAGAAAAGGGTTCCTCCCGCCGCAAGTTCGAACAGTCCCATCTTCCTGGAATCCGCGCCTGTGAATGCGCCGCGCTCATGGCCGAACAACTCGCTTTCCAGCAAGGATTCGGGTATCCCGCCGAGATTTATCGGCACGAAAGGACCGTCGGAACGGAGGCTCAGCCGGTGGATATGGCGCGCGAGCACTTCCTTCCCCGTGCCGCTCTCCCCCGTCACGAGGACAGTGGAATTCGTGGGGGCCACCTTTTCCGCCAGGGCGCGCAGTTCGGCCATGGTTGCGCCCGCCCCTATCCATTCGTCCCCTTCCGCCTCTTCAGCTCCCCGCGCGGAGGACTCCGCGACCTGCGCGGCGCGCGCGGCACGCACGAGGGCGGAATCGCGGACCGCTTTCCTGAGCCGAAGCACGAGCTCGTCGGGATCGAAGGGCTTCACCAGATAATCGGCGGCTCCCCTCTTCATCGCTTCCACGGCGTCGGCGATCTCCCCGTGGGCGCTGATCATTATCGCGGGAATGGCCGGACCTGCTTCGCGGAGCCAGCTGAGGAAATCCAGGCCCGACATGCCGGGCATCCGCAAGTCCACGATGACCGCGTCCACCCGTTCTACGGCGAGCGTGTCCCGCGCCTGCTCGCCAGTGGACGCGAGCAGGCAGTCGATGCCTTCGGTCGCCAAATAGGCGGACAAAGACTCCCTCAAGTTCTTTTCGTCGTCCACCACGAGCGTTCTTATCTTCATGCCTCGGTTCTCCTCGATCGGTCCAAGGGGAGTTCGACGATGAAGGTCGTGCCGCCCCCTTTCCGTTCTTCGTGCCGGATGGAACCGCCTGCCGCTTCGGCATAGCGGCGGGCTACGGCCAGTCCTATACCCGAGCCCGTCGTCTTGGTGGTGAAGAAAAGATCGAAGACGCGGTCGGCCAGTTCCTTGGGAATGCCCCTTCCCCGGTCGGACACGCGTATCTCCGCGCGGCCGCGGCCGATCGGCTCAATGGACAGCTCCGTTCCCGACGATCCGTCTTCCTCGGTCGGAAGGCCCGCCTCGAACGCATTGGCGAGGAGATTGTCGACTATCTGGTCAAGCCTCCCCGCGTCGATGCGGACGCGCAGGCTTCCGGGAATCGCGGATCTATTCGATCCGGTGGATCTATTCGATCCGGCGGATCTATTCGATCCGTTGGAAACCCGGCCGCCGTAGCGGTTCAGGGTCGAAGCGAGCCAGGGGCCGAGGCTCACTGGTTCGGGCTTGCCCTCGCCGGAGGCAAGGAAGAGCCTGAGCCGGGACGCGAGGGCGGATAGCCGGTCGGTCTCCTCCTCGATGACGGCGACGCTTCCGGCGGCATTTCCGCCGGCGCTCTTCATCAATATCGCGCACTGGATCTTGACGACGCCGAGGGGATTCTTTATCTCGTGGGCGAGAGTCCGCGCCGCTTCCCCGAGCGCGACGAGTTCGCGCGTATGGAATTCCCTGCTCCGGTACTCGTCCAGCCGGCGGGCCAGCATGATGAGCATGGCGAAGGTCGACGCGACGGCCAGCGCGACGAGCACCCCGCCGAGGATCACGGCGAACTCTCCGCGGCTGAGGGCGGGCGCCTCCGCGGATACGAAGACGAGCCGGCCGCCTCCCATGGTCTGGGCCGGAGCGAAAGGCCGCAACGGGTCAGGCCTCAAAGGATCGGGAGGCTGCAATCCCGGGAGCGGCTGATCGCCCCTGCGCATCCTGCCGCGCATCATGGTCGCCCCGCCCACGGGGCGGACGAAGGTCACTGCCTTTCCGTCGAAAAGGGCGTCCTCGTTTTCGATTCCCGGCTGCAGCGCGGATGGCGCGATGCCGAAACGGTAGACGGCGTTGCCCTGAACCGTATAGATACCGAAACCGCGCAAGCCCTCGGCTGCTTCTATCAGTACCCGCTGGTCCCGGTCATATGCCTGGAGCAGATTCGCGGCAAGCTGGAAAGCCTGGAATTCAGCGACGATGCGGATTCTGCTGCGTTCCTGGAATACGAGGAGAAGTACTCCCGATACCGCCAGCAGTGATATGGCGCCGAGCATGGCCGCGGCCAGGACAGCCGCCGGCCGCGATGCGGCGGAGCGGGACAGGGAGGGGCGCGGAACCGCCTTCGTTCGTTCGTTCTTCATCGTCGCCAGTATAGCTTTTTTCGGACGGTTGCGCGATTCCCGCTCCACGGGTACGATCTGGCGATTACGGAAATGATGGGCCTGGCAGGTACCGGAAGGAGAGCGACATGAATATCCGCGAAATCACGGGGGCCGCCTTCGCCTCCGCAAAATTCGACAACTTGGAGACGGACGCCCCGCGCCCCGAGGCGCGGGGCGGGCGGCTCTTCATCGATCCGGCGTTGCTGCGCGCGGTATCCGAAGAAGCTTTCCGGCGGTCTGCTTTCCGTCTGAGGCGGACTCACCTTGCCGCCCTTGCGCGTATACTCGAGGAGCCCGGCGCTTCGGAGAACGACCGCGCGGTCGCGGAGACGCTACTCCGCAACGCATTGGTAGCATCCGAGGGCAAACTCCCCCTCTGCCAGGACACGGGAACGGCGACGGTCGTCGCCTGGAAGGACGAATCGGTCGCGACCGGCGCCGGGGATGCCGAGGAACTCGCGGAAGGCGCGAGGAGGGCCTATACCCGGAACAACCTGCGATCCTCGCTTCTCGGCGTCTCCGGAATCTTCGAGGAATTCGATACCGGCGATAACCTGCCCATGCAGGTGCATATCGAAGCCGAAAGCGACGGGGAGCCCGGTCCTTCCTACCGTTTCATTTTCATAGCGAAGGGCGGCGGCTCTGCCAACAAGACGTCGTTTTTCCAGATGACCAAAGCCCTCCTCGAGGAAAAAACGCTGGAAGCTTTTCTGAAGGAGAAGATCGCGGCGCTCGGGACGGCGGCCTGTCCCCCGTATCGGCTCGCGCTCGTCATCGGCGGAACAAGTCCCGAGGAAAACCTGCGTATCCTCAAGCTGGCCACCACGGAGCTGCTCGACGCTGCCCCTCCCTTCGTCTCCGGCGGAGAGGACCAGGCCCGCGCGCGGGAACGGGGCTGGATCAGACGGGACAACGAATGGGAAGAGAGGCTCATGGAGATCGCGCGGACCAGCGGCATAGGAGCGCAGTTCGGGGGTAGCGCCCTCGCCCTGGACGCGCGCGTGCTCAGGTTGCCGCGCCATGCGGCTTCCTGCCCCGTCTCCCTCGGCGTGTCCTGTTCGGCCCACCGCAACGTGCTCGCGGTTATCGACGCGGACGGGGTCCGCATCGAAAGACTCGAGGCGGACCCCGCGGCCTACCTGCGCTTCCTGGGCGGCGGGGCGGAACGCGTCGTCCTGCGCGCAGAAGAAGCCGCCTCGGCCCCGAAGTCCCCGACTGCCCGGCCGTCCGGCACCAGGATTCCTTTGGACCGTCCGATGGCGCAGCTGAGTGCGGATCTTTCTTCGCGGAAGATCGGAGACCGCCTGCTGCTTACCGGGCCGCTCCTGCTCGCCCGCGACGCCGCGCACCTGAAGTGGCACGCCCTCCTCGCCGCGGGGAACCCCTTGCCCGAGTACCTCCTGCGTTACGCGATTTTTTATGCGGGGCCGGCGGCGACTCCTCCGGGCATGGTCATCGGGAGCCTCGGCCCCACGACGGCCCAGCGCATGGACGGTTACGCGGAGGAGCTGATGTCGCGCGGAGCTTCCCTGGTGACGCTGGCCAAGGGAAACCGGGCCCCGTCGTGGACCGACGCCTGCAAAAAATACGGCGGGTTCTACCTGGGCACGATAGGCGGGGCGGCGGCGATCCTGGCCCGCGACTCCGTGATCAGCAACGAGATCGTCGATTACCCAGAACTCGGAATGGAGGCGGTCCGCCTCATCCAGGTCGTCGACCTTCCCGCCTTCTTGATCGTGGACGATAAGGGGAAAGAATTATATTCCATGCTCCGGAGGACCTAAAGCGCCGGGGCGTCGGTGCTCAGGAGCTCTCCGACATTCAGCGGCAAATCCTCCGCGTTGAATTCGAATCGCCGCGCTTTGTCGCGGTACATTTGCCGGTCCGCTTCATCCGTAGGATCATCCTCGGAACCCGCGAACTCCCCGCAGCCGATCGACAGGCAGATCTGCGGATCAGCTGAAGCGTTGTCCGCCTCCAGGTTTCTCTTGATACGATCCTGCACCGCATCGGCGGCTTGGCGGTCGGTTTCGGGGAGAATGATGGAGAACTCGTCGCCTCCGATGCGGCATACGTGATCGACCTTGCGCACCGACGCCTCCAGGATTCTGGCCAGCCGCTTGAGCACCTCATCCCCGACTGCATGGCCGAATTCGTCGTTGATGGCCTTGAAACGGTCAACGTCGACGAGAATGACGGTGAAGGGCGTATTGGTCCGCTCCGTCCGGGCCTTTTCCCGTTCGAGCGCGGCGTCGTAGGATCGCCTATTGTGGACGCCGGTCAACCCGTCGACCATCGCGATCTTCCGCAAGGCCGCAAGGTAATAATGCTTTTCCACCGCGATCGCGGTGAAGTCCGCGATGGTCTGCAGTATCTTCAGCTCGAGTGCGCTGAAGGCCTCTCCGTCCAGTTTATTCACCAGTTCGATGACGCCGAATACCTTGTCGTTGGATTTCAGGGGGACGCCGATGATGGACTTCGTCCTGAACCCGGTGAGTTCGTCCATGGAAGTATCGAAGCGCGAATCGACGGAGACGTCCGGCACGATAAGGCTGCGGCCGTTCGTGAGTATCCAACCGGCGATACCGGAATCGCCCGGCAGCTCTTTTCCCTGAAGGAGCTCCACCCCCGAACCGATGACGATTTCGAACCGGAGCTTTCCCGTCCGCGGATTCTTCAGCATCAGGGACCAGTTGAGAGGCGCGAAAATCTGTCCGATGCGTTCCATCACCGCGTTCAGCGTTTCCCGCAACGTATGGGCGGAAGCGATATCCTTCCCTATTTCGGCGAAAAAGGAAAGTTTCACCAAATCATCTATCCTCGGTTCGTGATCCATCGTCATGCGACCATTGTATAACGGTATTCCGAAAAAAACATCATATTGCCTCATGGAGAAGGGCTTCGTAATCCGAGGCCGCCAAGGCGACCGGATTGGTTTTCGTGCCTGCCGCGGAAGCCAATTCCGGTATATCGGCTTCGCGCATGCCCCAATCGGCGAGCCGCCTGAGTCCCGCGATGGTCACGAGCCGCCGGAGGGCGGCGGGAAGTCCGTCTTCGGGCCTGCCCGACGCGCCGGAAAGCGGCGCGAGTAGCCGGGCGGCGGCGGCGTAGGCCGCGATCGCTTTGCGGCTACCGGGTTCTCCCCCCCGTTCCCGCAGGAGACGCAGATTCAGGTCCGTCGCCGGAACGAGGAGAGCCGCGCAGGCGGCTCCGTGGGGAACGGGATAGCGGGAACCGAGGGGCGACGCGAGCGCGTGGACGCAGCCGAGTCCCGCGTTCGCAAGACCGAGGCCTGAACAATACGCGGCGTAGGCCATATCCGATCGCGCTTCCAGGTCGTTTCCGTCCGCAAGCACCCGCTCGAAGGAGCGCGCGAAGGCGACGATTCCGCTCGCGCAAACGGCTTCCACCAAGGGGGATGCCTGGGGCGAGGTCCAGGCTTCCAGCAGCTGCACCAGCGCGTCCAGTCCGCTCGCGGCCGTAACTTCGTGAGGGCAGCCGAGCGCCAGCTCGGCGTCCACGACCGCGACCGCGGGCACGAAGGAGTCGTGCCTCAGGGATTTTTTGAATCCGCCGGCTCCGATCTTCGAAATGACCGCATTCTTGGTCGCCTCGCTTCCCGTGCCGGCGGTGGTCGGGGCGGCAAGAAGCCAGGAGGTTGACCCTGAGGGCGTGCGGTCCCCTACGCCTTCCAGGAAATTTTTGACGGACGGCGGGGTTTCTCCGCGCTTCGCCGCGGCTTCCGACTCCGCGCAGAGGGCCGCGATAGCCTTGCCCGCGTCCATCGCGCTCCCGCCTCCGACGGCGAGAACGGCGATGCGCTCCGCCCGCCCGCCCGAAGCGTTCAGGAGGGCCGCCGCGGAGGCGTCGATGAAGTCGGGATCCGGTTCGTGCGCGCACGCGAACTCCAGAAGCCGGACGCCTGCTGAACGGAGCTCGGCGACCAGGCCCGCGTACCGCGATCCGGCGCGGAAGGACGCGCCTCCCGTCACGAGCGCCGCGACGGCGAAGGGGAAGCCCTGCGCTTTCTCGCGCCCGGCGATCAAGGCCGGTACGAGTGCCAGGCGTCTAGGTCCGAATTCGAGCCTCGGCGTCCGGGCGAATGTGAAGGCGTAATTCACGGGGCACTCCTTTCCGCTTTCGGCGGATGCCGTAGGTCGTTTTGACATAGGCGGCGGGAATCGACCCAAGCGTCGATAAGAGCCCGGGCGACCGATCCCCGGTTGGGAATCTCAGGGAGGGCGTCCCAGGAGTACCAGGCCGCTTCCATGATCTCCACCAGGTCGGGTCTGATGTCGCCTTCGGAATGTATGGCGGTGAAGCCGAGCATGAGGGAGTCGGGGAAAGGCCATGGCTGCGAGGCCGCGTAGCGGATGTCGCGTATCGCTACGCCGACCTCCTCGAGCACCTCGCGGCGCGCGGCTTCCTCCAGATTCTCCCCGGCTTCCACGAAACCCGCGAGCAGACTGTGCACGCCGTTCCGGAATTTGGCGTTCCGCGCGAGCAGTATGCGGTCGGCTCCGTCGGATACCAGGACTATGACTGCGGGCGATATCCGCGGGTATTCGCGTTTTCCGCAGGAAGGACAGTGCCGGGCGAATTCGTCGTCGGCGAAGCCGTTCCGCGTGCCGCAGCGTCCGCAGAAAGCGGACTCGTCTATCCAGCGGGCGATATGGCAAGCGCGCAGAAGCCGGGAATAATCGTCGGACCCTCCTGCGGAGGCCGCTTGCTCGGCTGCCGCCGCCAGCAGCGCACGGGCCCCGGCGACTCGCCAGAGGGCGGGAGGCTCCGCGGCCGGATCGTCGATGAGAAGTTCAATGCAGGAGCCGCCGTCCGGAAGAGGAACGGAATAGCGTCGGGAACCGGCCGGCGCGGCGGACTTTTCGGGATCGAAGCCGAAAGCGGCCTGTGCGTCGGACAACTCCGGGGGGACGAGAAGATCCTGGCCGCGGAATCGGAAAGCGATGGTATTCATTGGGTCTCCGCGTCCGATCATACGCCGGATGCCCGCGTCCCGGTCAAGCCGCGCGCCCGGGATAAAAAATGAAGGCGCTTTGATTCGACGTTAATTATCATTACTTTATTAATCATGAAAGCAACGACGGCAGGCCTTCCGACCAAGACGGAGTCCATTGTGCTCGGCGGAGGCTGCTTCTGGTGCATAGAGGCGGTGTTCGGAAGAATTGATGGCATTAGGTCGGCCGTTTCGGGTTATGCCGGCGGTGACCTGGAAAATCCCGCATATGATCAGGTCACGACCGGAACCACCGGGCATGCCGAAGTGGTCAAAGTGGAATTCGATCCGGAATCGATCCGCCTTGAAGACGTGCTGGATATCTTTTTCTCGGCCCATGATCCGACCACCGAGAACCGGCAGGGCGCGGATACAGGAACGCAGTACCGGTCGGCCGTGTTTTTCCTGGACGCGAAGCAGGAGAGCATCGTGAGGCGGAAGATCGCTTCAATCGATGCCGCCGGGATTTGGAAGAACAAAGTCATCACCGAGGTAGCCCCCCTCGCCGCTTTCTGGCCGGCGGAGGAAAGCCACCAGGACTATTACGAGAAGCATCCCTATGCCGGTTATTGCCGGGTGGTCATAGCCCCGAAACTGAAGAAGATAGGGCTCGACATCGGCGCCCTGGTCAAATGAGCCCCAGAATGCTCCGCGTCGCCCAGGACGCCAGCAGATGTCCGGCAGCCTGGGGCACGAAGGGCGCGGATCCTTGCCTTCTGCGCGGCCTTCCCGGAATTCCCGCCTTAGGCGGAGCGTAATCCCCCAGCGCCGCGGGCGGCTCGTCCGACCAGGCGCAGGTCACCGCATACGAGGTGTCCAGCCCGAAACGCCTCAGCCGTTGCCGCACCGAACTCGCCAGAGGACAGCCGGCCGCCTCCCAGATCGAGCCCATGCGGAGGCGCGAAGGATCCAGCCTCCCGCCCGTTCCCATGCTCGATGCGAAGGGTTGCCCGGCCCGCGCCAGCGCCGCGATGAGGTTCGCTTTGGAGTTCAGGGAATCGATGCAATCGATGTAGAAATCGCAGTCGGCGGGGATCGAAGCCGCGACTTCCGCGCCCGAAACCAGCAAGGCCCGTCCGTCCACCTGAGCTGCGGGATTGATCTCCCGTGCGATTTCAGCGAGGGCCAGTGCCTTGGGGACTCCTATGAAGCGCCTGTAGCCGAAGGCGAGTCGGTTCAGGTTGGATTCCCCTACTTCGTCAAAATCGAAGGCGATCAAGGCGCCGACACCGACCCTCAACAGATCGACGGCGCAGGCGGCTCCCACGCCTCCGAGCCCGAACACGCAGACTCGGGCTCGCGCGAGAGCATCCATTCCCGCTTCCCCGAACACGAGGGCAGTTCTTGACGAGAAGGTCTCAGCCGCCGATTCCATAGGCCCTCCTGAAATTGATGTCCGTCGCAGCCTCCACGACGGCGCTATCGGCGGAACGCAGGCGAGCCGCCTCGGCGATCACGAGAGGGAGATCGCTCCAGTCCGAATAGTCCCTGCCGGAGGAAAAATTCGGCCCTCCGAAGGCCTGGTAGGGAGCGTCGGTTTCCACGAGCAGCTGATCCAGGGGAATGCCTGCACAGGCCTCCCTGGCCTTCTTGTGGTTCAACGCGATAGGAGCGCCGAAAGAGAAATAGGCCCTGATGCCGCGGTCCGACAGCGACAGGGCTTCCCGGAGTGTGCCGGAAAAGGAATGAAAGATCACCGCCGGGAGTCGGGCGAGGATTCCGGAACGGGCGAAGGCGCGATCGGTCGCCCGGCGCAGGTGAAGAACGACGGGCAACTTACCCTCCAGGGCAAGCTCGAGCTGGGCGTCGAACAGACGCTCCTGCTCCTTTTCCGTCGCACGGTAGCGCCCTCCGTACAGGTCCATGCCGATCTCGCCCACCGCGCCGAGCCTGTTTTCCCGGACGAGGCCGGCCAGGAACGCGAGCGAAGCGGCGCAGGCGTCGGCCGATTCGGCCGCCAGCTGGGGATGCACGCCGAAGCAGGGGACCAGCAGCGGCGCGCCGTCACGAACGGCCTCGCGGGAGAGCTCCTCATGGTACAGGAATTCTTTCTCGTGCCACGCGCTGGCGGCGCAGGCCGTCCGGAGAGAACGCCTCAGGGTCTCGGCCGCCTCGTCGCGCCGGAGCAGATCGTAGGGGTGCGCGTGCGCATCGCTTGCCATAACGGGGCCAGTATACGTCCGCGGTGAAGGATGCGGGAATAGCTAAATCCGGCCGATGAGTCCTCCGATACTGGAAATATCAGGAGGATGACATGAAACGTTATTGCATCAAATGCGAATCGGGCCGGGTGGAATTCCTCGACGTCCTCCGGGAGACCGACGACGGCTTCCACGTACGCGTCGTAAGGGTGAAGGACGGATACGACAAGGTCGTCGAAGAATTCCTTGCCCGCAACCTTTTCGAAATCTGCGTCAAGACCGGCTTCATCTACGAAACGGCAGAGGCCGCTGCCACGGTCGCATAAGGGGAAACGGTATCCGGATTCGATCCGTGAACCCGCGCCCGGCCGCAGAGAATAACGGGTTTTGGACTCAGGCTTTTCCCGATTCCCATTTCAAGCTTGCGCCCTCGCGCAAGCTTTTTTATAAAGCGGCCTGCGGTGCGGTCTGCCGGCCTGGCGGCCGGCAGACCGCACACTCTAGCGGGCGTGCTCCATCAGCGTGGAGACGGTCACGGGTTCATAGCCGGCGCGAACCAAGGCGTCCACAAGCACTTCAAGCCTATTGAAAAGGTAGTCGTCGCGGCCGGAAGGCGGGATGCCCAGGCGGATCGGGATGATGGAGCCCGGAGCCTTGGCCGCGAAGATATCGTCCACCATGCGGGATGCCGACTTGTAGGCGCCGGGACTGCGTCGGGCGTCCGCGCGAGTGATCCAGTCGAGGGGATCTATGTCCCTGCCTATCGTGGCGTAGCCGACTTCGGCGGCGGCGGCGGCTATTTCCCGGGAGGCGGTGTAATACGGCGCATGCCAAAGCAGCGATAGTTCACCGCCGGTCGCGTTGAAATATTCGTCCTCGTTGCGCGCAAGTCCGCGCTTGATGAAATCGGCGTCGATGCGGTAGCGGGCGTCGGTGAGATCGATCGGCGCGAAGAAGAGGGACGCAGCTTCATGCCCCGAATCTTCGATCTCCTTCGCGGCCGCGGGATGCCGGCGGATGAATTCTCCGTTCAGGAAGAAGGTCGCCCTTATCCCGAAGCGCCTGAGAGACTCCAGGATGCCCGGCAGGCCTTCGGCGTCGTCAATGAGGTCGAAGGCGATGGCCACTTCCCGCCGACCGTAACGACGCCCATGGGAGAATACCGGCGAAGCCGCCTCATCGCGTCCGGCGGAGGGTACGGTTTCATATGCGACCGCGCCGTTCACGATAAGCGAACTCGTGCCTACGCCTTTGACGTTACGCAACATCGGAATATTCTCGTACGGCCCTGCGTTTTGGGCTTCAAGGTAAGCCCGGTAGCCGGGAGAGAAGGAAGAGGCGCTCCGAGGTTTCGCGTCGGCGGCCTCGGACCAGGGCTTCTTTCCGTCGGTCGAGAACCAGACCCCGTTGGATTTGGCGAGCAGGCGGATGCCGTCCTCATCGAAGGCATGGCTTTCGGAGGAAGACAGGCAGATGAGGCTTCTCCGTCCGGACAGGGACCGGCGTTCTATGGTGGAGGCGTCGGCCACGATAAAATCCTCGTTGCCGATCCAAAGCGCCTGCTGGGTGTTCCGGGATCCGAGATCCGAGAGGATCTTCCAGTTGACGTAATCGTACACCGCGGCGCCCGTGGCGCCCCACACGAGGGCTCTCGTTCCATCGGGCGAAAGTACCGCGGCCGCCCCCCTCGGATTTTCCGCGAGGGTGAAGCCCAGGACCCCGAACGAGCCGGATTCGCTGGCGGTGGAGAGCCGGTAGGCCTTGACCTTCGACTCATCGTTCGCCGGGAAGGTCGCGAGCACGGTGACGATTCCCGAAGGGGACCAGAGCAGGGTGACGTCGGAGCAGGAACGGGGAAGCATCAAGTACGGAAGGGAGGCGGCATCGAAGCTGCCGAGCGAATCCGCGCCGTAATCGTCCACCCCGAGCGGGTAATAGAAAAGGTTGCGGCCGCCCTTTGAGAGGATGATGGAGGCGCCGTCGGGCGCGACCCAAAAAGCATCGAAATTCGGATCGAATTCGAGGGGTATCTTGCCCGCCACATTGCCTATTTCCAGGAAATCGGCGTACAGGGCCCGGGCGAACAGTTCGGTGACGCGTACGCGGTACACCGTGGAACCCTTCAGGTAGAAAAAGTCTCCGGAGGACCCCCAGCGGACCGAAGATGCGCGGCCTTCGCCGATGACGCGGTATCGTTCGTCGATGAGCGGCGTGAGCGGAGAATCCACGGCCCTGAAATAGAGCTTGCCTTCCCGGGAATAGACGAAAACCCGCGAATCCGGGCTCCAGGAGGCGGGGAAGGACCTTCCCGGCCGTTCCACCCCGTCGGATACGATGGTGCGCGCCCCCGTGGCGGTATCGATGAGAGAAAGCGCTCCGTAGGCCGGACTGACCGGATCGACGTAGAGCATCCATTTCCCGTCAGGGGAAGCGGATGCGTCTTCCACGCGGCCGCCCTGGACGACGGCGCCCTTGACGAACGAAGGGTAGCCGGGAACCGCCGAAGGAAGACCTCCGGCGACGCTGACGCGCAGGGCTCCGAAGGGATTGCGGATCTGCAGCGTCCGCCCGCCTTCCAGCAGGTCGATGCGTTCGGGAAAAGCCGTCATTTGGACCAGGGCTCCCGAAGCCGCCGAGGCGGAAAAAAGGGCGCTCTGGCGCGTAGAGCCGTCCCCGCCCGTCCGGGCGACGAACAGGAGGCGGTCGTCGGCAGAAAGATCCAGACCGTCGAAGACGGTACGCGCGGCGAGCGTTTCCGCCGCCAGAACGAACGACAATATGGTTATCGTCGCGAGAGCCGCCGTGCGGCGGGGGAAGGTTCTATCGTTCATGTTACATCCCTTATCGGCGCAGAACGCGCGCGGCTTCAACACGGCCGGCGAACTCGTCCAGCTCGCGCTCCAGGTCATCCAGTTTTTGTTCGAGTTCGTCGATGCGCGCCTTGGATTCCCCATCCTCGATCCGGGAAAAGCTGCCCTCCAGTAGGGCGAAGAAGGACGGAGAAGAAGCGAGCGAGCAACCGCAGTCCGGGCAGAATGAAAAATCCGCTTCGCATTCCCGGCCGCAGGTCTGGCAGAGCCTGAATTCCCGACGCGCGCTCACAGCAGTCTCGCGGCGAGTTCGGCGAGTTCGCTGCGCTCCGTCTTTTCCAATTTCACGTGACCGTAGATCCTGTGTCCTTTGAAGGCATCGACCAGGTAGGAGAGTCCGTTGGAATTCGCGTCCAGGTAAAGGTTGTCTATTTGTTCCGGATCTCCGGTGAAGACCATCTTGGACCCTTCCCCCGCGCGTGAGACTATGGTCTTGATTTCGTGCGGGGTCAGGTTCTGGGCCTCGTCGATGATGATGAATTGGTTGGGAAGGGAACGCCCGCGGATGTAGGTCACCGCCTCTATCTCGATCACCCTGTCGCGCAGGAGCTGGTCGATGGACTTGAAGTTCTGCCTTTTCCCGACTGCGAGCAGATGCTCCAGGTTGTCGAAAATGGGTTCCATCCAGGCGCTGAGCTTTACCGTCTTCTCTCCCGGCAGGTATCCGATGTCCTTGCCGAGCGGCACGATGGGGCGCGAGACGAGGATGCGCGAATACGCTTTTTCGTCGACGGTTTTCTTGAGCGCCGCGGCGACCGCCAGCAGGGTTTTACCCGTACCCGCCCTTCCGACGAGCGTGACGCAACGGACCGAATCATCCATCAGGAGGTCCAACGCCGCCTTCTGGCGGTCGTTGAGAGCCGTCACTCCGAAGGCCTCCCGTTCTTCTCCCGCGTCGGACAGTAGACCCTCGGATGCCTTCCAGCGTCGGAGCGAAGAGCGCTTGCCCGTCTTCTCACGCAACATCAGGAATTCATTGTCCTGGAGCCTTTCCCGCCAGGGCGGATTCTCGCCGCGCTCCAGGGCGTCCATCAAGGCGGCGTCCGCATCGGCTTCCCGGTAGCCCTGGTAAAGGTTGGCCGCGTCGACCTTCTGTTTTTCATAATCCACGACCTTCAGGCCGAGGGCGCCGGCTTTTACGCGGGCATTGATGTCCTTGGAGACGAAGAACACGCGCCGGCCGTCCTGGCGCAGGGCGGCCGCCTGCAGAAGGATGCGATTGTCGTTGCTGTCCAGGGAAAGTTCGGGCGGCGCCTTTTGGACGTTTCCGAAGATGACGCGCAGGAGGGACCCGTTCTCAAGGCGGATCCCATGGCGCGCATCGCCGCCCTTGATAAGCGAATCGAGGAACCGGATCGCCTCCCGGGCGTTGCGGCCGCGCTGGTCAGCATAGGTCTTGAGTTTATCCAGCTCCTCCAGGACGGTGAGCGGGATGGCTATCTCGGTATCGCGGAAGGAATTGACGGCTTCGGGGTTGTGGATGAAAACGTTCGTGTCGATGACGAAAAGCTTCTTCGCGTCGCTTGCCATACCGGCTACTCTAATCCTGTGCCCGCTCGCGCGCAATAGCGCTTTTCGCTAGCGATCCGGGCTGCCGCCAACGGAGGAGCGCTGGACTTCCTCGGAAGAAACCGTGACCGGACTGGAATAGGATCTGATGAACGTCGCCACGGCGATCATGGCCATCAGGATGAGGACGAGTTTGCGCATGGAACCTCCTGTTCCGTCCCGACTATAGCACGCGGCCATTCCGGGCGGCAAGGATGCCCGGCGGCGCGTCAGCGGCGTGATAGCAGCCGGAGCGGGTCGATCGCGCGGCCATTCTTGTACACGGCGAAGTGGAGGTGCGGACCGGTGCTGTATCCGGTGGTCCCGAGCTCGCCAATTGCCTGTCCCTGGGTTACCCGTCGCCCTTTTTCGACCTTGTACGAATCGAGGTGGGCGTACATGGTCTGGTAGGCTCCGTTGTGCGAGAGGATGACGAAGTTGCCGTAGACGGAATTATAACCCGCGGAGGCGACTTTCCCGTCCATGGCGGCCCTGATAGGCGTGCCCATCGGCCCCGCCAGATCGATGGCGGCGTGGAAACGGCGGACCCCGGTGAAAGGATCGTTCCGCCAGCCGTAGGTCGAGGTGAGCCTGCCGTTGACCGGATACTTGAAGAGTTCCCCGAGCGCGGATTTCAAATCGTCGCCGCGCATGCGCGCCCCGGGCAGGAAGAGGCTGGCGCCCGGCGCGATGGAAGCGCTCTTCAGGTCGTTGGCGTCCAGGATCGCCTCCATCGGCACACCCCAGGATGCGGCGATACGCACGAGGGAATCGCCTTTCCTGACCGTATAGGGCACTCCGTCCATGTTGGGGATCTTGAGTACGGTACCGGCCTTAAGCTGTTTTACGTTCGTAACGCCGTTGAGGGCAATGATCGAATCGATGGAGAGCGCCCGGGCCGCCGCGATGGACGAGACGGTATCCCCGCCGCGTACGACATAGATTTCGGTGCTGAAGATTTCGCTCAGGTCCAGGGGCAGCTCGTCTCCCGCCGCAGGCGATGTCGGGTCCAATCCCGTCCAGGCTTTCATCGCCCGGTCGCGGAACGGACCGCCGAGCGGTCCGCCTAGCGCGTCGACGGGGCCGATCGGGGGAACCCGGAGCGCGACAGCGGAAATCGCCGCGATGGCGATAGAAAGGCAGAAGGCAAGAGGCCGCCAGCTTTTGTGGGCGAAGGCGCGTACGGCGATTTCCGCGCGGAAGGGCTTGCGCGGGAGAGGACGCGGGAGGACGGGCAGGACAGCCGGCCGGGCTGCTGTCTTTGCCGTGCGGGAGCGGAAGGGGAGAGCCGGTCGGCCGGGAAACGGCCTCCTGCGAACATGTTGTTTCAAGATCGTTTCTTGCATCACGAATCTTTTATCGACACGATCGCGCTTGACCATTATACTTGCGCGATATGGAATCACCGGCATCAAAGCCGAAGACCGCGAGGGCTGTTGTCGCGGCCTTCGCCGCGGCCCTCTTCGCGAAATCCTTTCTGGTTGATTTCATGATCGCGGAAGGCAATTCGATGGTTCCAAGCATAAAAAGCGGTACCGTCATGCTCGTGAACCGGGCCGCTTACGGAATCCTGGTCCCCTTCTCTTCCCGATATCTCGTCCGCTGGTCCGTACCTCGCCCCGGCGAAATAGTGGTCTTTCCTTCCCCCGACGGACGGCTCGCGGTGAAGCGGAGCGAGGATAGCGGAATAGAAGGATTTTTCCTCGCGATAGGCGACAACGAAGGCTCGTCCTACGATTCCCGCGCGTACGGCCCCGTAGCGAACGACCGGGCGCTCGGCCGTGTGGTGGGCATACGATGAGCGATTTCCGATCGGAACGGAAGACGGGGAAAGCGAGGGCGCGGCCGAGGCTTCGATTCGCTATTTTCTCCATCCTTCTGGCGGTCCTCGCGCTGGCGGTGATTTCCCAGTACGCCATCGCCATGCTGGTCCGCGGCGGCCGGCCGGCCTTCGCCTCGCGCGGACTGTCGGAGCGGGGACCCATACTGGACAGGAACGGACGCATCCTCGCGATGCAGACGCGGCTGGGAAACGTGACGATCTGGAAACCCGAGGTTTCCGATCCCGCGGCGCTCGCGGCGGAACTTGCTCCCATCCTGGAAATCGACGGGGCCGAATTCGAACAGCGCCTCCGCAACACGCCGGGCGATTTCCTTTACGCGAAGAAGCGCGTCGATCAGTCGGCCCTCGCCGCGATCGAAGCGGCCAGGTCCGGGGGGCGTTTGCGCGGCGTCGGCATGGAACCGGTGGTGGCCCGCGTATATCCCGAAAAGCGGCTCGCGAGCCAGCTGGTCGGCTTCGTCGGCGACGACGACGTGGGACTGGCCGGCATCGAATACGCGTTCCAAAGCGATCTGGCGGGTTCCGGGCCTTCATCCTACGGCGACCAGATCTTCCTCACGATCGACGCGAACGTCCAATACATCATGGAAGGAGTCGCGCGCCGGACCCTCGAAGCGAATTCTGCCGAGGCTGTCATGATGATCGCGCTGGAGGCGAAGACCGGCGACGTCCTGGGATACGTCTCCCTTCCCGATTTCGATCCCAACGACATACGCTCGTCCACGGACGCGGACCGCATGGACAGGCCGGCGGTCTGGGCTTACGAACCCGGTTCCGTGTTCAAGATCTTTTCGATCGCTTCCATTCTCGAACTCGGCGGCATCGAAGCGGATACTACTTTTTATTGCGACGGCAAGTATGAGAAGACCCTGCCTTCGGGAGAAAAGATCACGATCAAGTGCCTCGGCAGCCACGGCCTCGTGGACGCGGAGGACATCATCAAATACTCCTGCAACGCCGGCGCCGCGTACGCTTCCGATCGGGTCGATGCCGAAAGTTTTTCCGATATGATCCGCTCGTTCGGCTTCTCCGCAAAAACGGGTCTGAGCGTTCCCGGGGAAACGGCGGGTTTTCTCCGTTCGACGGAGCGCTGGTCGGCCCGATCCAAGCAGACAATCGCGATCGGCCAGGAGATAGCCGTGTCGGCCCTGCAGATGGTGCAGGCCGCCACCGCGATCGCCAATGACGGCTTGCTCGTGAAGCCGCGCGTCGTTTCCAAGGTCATCGCGAGCGACGGAAGCGTCAAGCGCGATTTTCCCGTCGCCGCCTCCCGCCGGGTGATTTCCGCGGAAACGGCCCGGGCGATGCGGAACTACATGCTTTCGGCCGCATCGGAAGCAGGAACCGGACGTCGAGCGAACCTGGAGGATGTTCCGATCGCGGTGAAGACAGGCACCGCCCAGCTCATCGATCCCTCGACCGGCACCTATTCCTCCACGGACTTCGTCGCCAGCTGCATCGCCCTGGTGCCGGCGGCGGATCCGGACATCATCGTCTACCACGTGATCGTACGGCCCAGGGGCGCCTCGTACCTCGGCGGACGCATCGCCGCGCCGCCCGTCGCCGAAGCCGCGGACGCCTTGGTTGATTACTTGGGGTTGGGACGCGGGCGGAATCCGCAAGCCACGCATTCGGGTACCATCGTCCTCGGGAAGAACACCGCCGTCGCCATCGGCCAGACGATGCCGGACCTCCGCGGCTTCTCCAAGCGTTCCCTCCTGCCGCTTTTGCTGAGGGACGATATCCGCGTGGAAATACTGGGGGACGGCTGGGTGAAAAGGCAAGTCCCCGAGCCCGGCGTTCCCGTTTCGGCGGGCGATACCGTCACGCTGGAACTCGAGTGACCCTGTTCGATACGAACATGAAGGCGCTGCGGGAGCGTTTTCCCGCTCTCGCCCCGCTTGTGGAAGCCGCCTCGGCCGCCTGTCCCGAGGCCGACGGCGAGTATTCGCTGGAGGCCGGCGGAAACGCGGTTCCGGCGCTCCGGGCGCGCGGGCGCCTTGTCCATTCCCTGAGGGATCCGGTCCGCGAGGGGCGCAGGCTCGCGGAAGGAGCCGTCGGCTCAGGCCCGGTCGTGATCCTCGGTTTCGGCCTCGGCTACGCCTGCGACTCCTTCGTCCATACGGATCGGCCGCTCGTGATCGCGGAGAAGGATGCGCGGGTGCTGGCCTTGGCTTTCGGGGTGCGGAACCTGGTCGGATTGCTCTTGCGGGACAACCTGGCTTTCGTGGTCGGCGGACCGCCTTCCGCCGTCCTTTCCGCCCTGGAAACATTCCCGGGCGTCCCGTCAGTGATCGTCAACCGGGCGCTGAGGGAAACCGATCCGGACTGGTACGACGCCGCCGCGGCGGCCCTGCGCCTGCGCCGGGCCAAGGACGAGATCAATGCCGCGACCTTGCGAAAATTCGGCAAGCTCTGGGTTCGGAACCTGTCGGCGAACCTGGACGCCATCCGTGACCTGAACGGTATCGTGCGCCTGGATGCCGTCGCCGCCGGCTTCCCGATCCTCGTGGTCGCTGCGGGACCTTCCCTGGACCAGGTCCTTCCCCTCCTCCCCGCCCTCGCCCGCCGCTGCGTCGTGGTGGCCGTGGATACGGCCCTGCGGGCCGTCCTCGCCTCGGGAATCGATCCCGATTTCGTGCTGGTCATCGATCCGCAGTACTGGAATTTCCGCCACCTGGACCGCTGCGTCGCGCCGCGCAGCATCCTGGTAACCGAATCCGCGGTCTACCCCCCCGTCTTCGGGGCTCCGTTCGCCCGCGCCTTCCTCTGCTCCTCCCAATTTCCTCTCGGACGTTTCGTGGAGGACCGGGTGGAACCCAAGGGCGAATTGGGCGCGGGAGGATCGGTGGCGACCACCGCCTGGGATTTCGCCCGGCGGCTGGGCGCCTCGTCCATCTGGATGGCTGGCCTGGACCTGGCGTTTCCCGGCTTGAAGACCCATTTCCGCGGCGCGTTCTTCGAAGAGCGCGTCCATGCCGAATCGCGGCGTCTCGTGCCCGCGGAGACACGCTCGTTCCACGCCCTTCGCGACGGCATGCCTTTCCTCGCCGCGGACGCATCGGGAGGCCGCGTGCTCTCCGACCGGAGGCTTTCCTTGTACGCCGCCTGGTTCGAAGCCCGGTTCGACCGTTTTCCCCGGATGCGTACCCTCGGCCTTTCACCGCACGGCTTGCGGATCCAGGGACTGGAGCTTGCGGATGCGGCCGACGCCATGGCCCTTCCCGAACGGCGGGAAGAGTGGGACGCCGTCCTCACCGATGCCCTCGCGCGAATCGATGAGGAGGATAGGCTGGGGAATCCGGCCGAATCGAGGGCAGCTCGTTACGCGGCCGCAAGGGCCCTTCTCGCGGACGGCCTTGCGGCGCTGGCGCGGACCGCCCGGGAGGGCGAACGAATCGCGCGTGGCGCGCTCGAGCGGAAGCTCCCCGAGGCGGATGCCGCCGCGGCTCTCAGAGCTCTGGACGCCGTCTTCGCCGAGGTTGAGCTGAGCGAGGTCAAGGATGTCGTAGGTTTTCTTTTCCCCGGGCCTGAGGAGCTGGAAGAAGGGTTGCGGACAAAGGCCGACGACAAGATTACCAGGCATCTGGAGTATTCGGCGGCGATGTGCGCGCGGCTTGCGGAGGCCGCCGAATACCATGCCGCCCTCCTTGGAGGGCGCGCACTCCTTGGAGGGTGCGCACTCCTTGGAGGGCGCGCACTGTTGTCGGGGCGCGCGGCGCCGCATGCCGGCAGATAATTTTTCGTAAAGCTATACAGCGCACCGCCGATAATTGTTGCAGGTGAGGAAAAATCCTCCATTTTGACGGTGCGCGCTACGACGTCCAGGCGCACCGTCTTTTTTTATTCCTGCCGATAGGTGGAAAGGAAGTCCCCGAGGCGCCCCATCGCATCGGCGATGGTATCCTTGTCGGGAAGAAAAACGATCCGGAAATGGTCGCAATCCTTCCAGTTGAATCCGCTCCCCTGCACGAGCAATATGCGCTTGGCCTTCAGTAGATCCATCACGAAACGCTCGTCGTCGGTAATGTTGAAACGCTTGACGTCGATCTTGGGGAAACAGTATAGGGCTCCCTTCGGCTGCACGACTGAAAGTCCGGGGATGGTGTTCACCAACCTGACGCATTCGTCGCGCTGTTCCTTCAGCCGCCCGCCCGGCAGCACGAGATCCTTTATGCTCTGGTAGCCGCCCAAGGCGGTCTGGATGGCGAATTGTGCGGGGACGTTCGCGCATAGCCTCATGTTGGAGAGCATCTCAAGGCCTTCACGATATCCGGATGCGATCGCTTTGTTCCCCGAGAGTACCATCCAGCCGGAACGGAAGCCCGCTGCTCGATAGGCTTTGGAGAGGCCGTTGAAGGTGATCGTGAGGAGATCGGGCGCGATGGTGGACATGGGTACGTGCACGGCCCCGTCGTAGATTATCTTGTCATAGATCTCGTCGGCGAAGAGGATCAGTTCGTGCTCCCGGGCCATGCGGGCGATTTCCTCGAGGATCGGGCGTTCATAGACGGCGCCTGTGGGGTTGTTCGGGTTGATCACGACGATGGCCTTGGTCCTCGGCGATATTTTCGAGCGCATGTCGGCGATGTCGGGATTCCAGTCGGCCTGTTCGTCGCAGATATAATGAACGGCCTTACCCCCTGCGAGATTCGCCGCGGCCGTCCAGAGGGGGTAATCGGGAGCGGGCACGAGAACCTCGTCGCCCGAATCCAGCAGACCCTGCATCGCCATGACGATCAATTCGCTCGCGCCGTTCCCGAGGAAGATGTCGTCGACACCGACGTCCAGCACGCCCTTCGCCTGGAACTCCTGCATGATCGCCTTGCGGGCCGGGAACAATCCCTGGGAATCGCAGTAACCCTGGGCGTTCTGCAGATTCACGATCATATCGTGGAGGATCTCGTCCGGCGCGTTGAACCCGAAAGCGGCGGGATTGCCGATGTTGAGCTTGAGCACGCGGAATCCTTCCGCTTCCATCCTGCGCGCTTCCTTGAGCACGGGACCGCGGATGTCGTAACAGACTTCGTCGAGCTTGGCCGATTTCTTGAACGAACGCATATTGGCTACTCCTGCTGGCTACCTAAGATCCCCTCGAGCGGCTTCCGTCACGCTAAGCGTAAAGACGATCGGCGGCTTCGCCGATCGATTTGGTGAGGACCACCACGTGGATTTCGGCGCGGGACTTTTCGATTTCTTTTTCCCAGGCAGCGCGGTTCGGAAATTTCGCGAGTACGCGGGAACGGCCTTCCGAAGCGGCCTCCGCGAGTTCGGCTGCCCGGTCCGGCAGGGCCCGGGAGACCGAGTCGACGAGGAAGGACGAAGCGAGGGCCGCGACGATCGCGTCCTTGGCTCCCCGGGAGAGGACCGAAAGCACGTCGGCCGCCTCCTCGAACCGGCGGGACAGCAGCAGCGTGAACGCGTAATACCATTCGATCCATTCCGGCGATTCAGCCCTTCCCTTCCCGCGGCGCGCGCGGAAGAAGTCCAAAGCGACGTCGTTGTCGTTCGCGAGCACCCGGGCGACTCCGAAAACCAGCGCGTTCTTGTCCAGCAGGTCGGGTTTGGCAGCGGCCACTTTCGCCTCGAGGGAGGCGACGGCGGCCGAATCGGAAAGGACCAAGTAGGTATTGGCCAGCAGCCGCACGAGCCGCGGCGACCAGCGCTTCCGTTTTATGACTCTTTCTTCCAGATAGTGGGCCAGGGCAGGCCAATCCTCCTGCTCGAGCAGGGCAAAAAGACGCCAATTGCCAAGGAAAAACAGGTCGATGGCAGCCAGGATGGCCGCGAGGATGAAGGCCAACGGCCAGTTGGCCGACCAGAAGGTCGCCGCGTACGCACCGCCGAGGGCCAGGAAAGGCATGGCGAAGACGAAGAGAAAGGAAAGTCCGACGACGGCGTTGAACAACGCGAAGACGTATTTGAATTTCAACGGCAAACTCCCCTATACTAATGCCTCTGTGCCTAGTTGCCGAAAATGATAGTTGAAAGCGGATCGAAGGGTCAACGGGGGATCGAAAGTTGAATAGTCATGCTATCAAGGACATCGTCGCCGGCAGCTTCTTTTCCGAACCCGTTTATCTGGACGGGCGCTTCATAGTCTCCGCGCCGGAAATGCCGTTCACTTCCGAACTCGTACGCGCCCTTCTGGATTGGGAATTCAGGGAAGTCCTCAGCGACGGCATTCCCCAGGCTAATTATCTGGAAACGAAGCCGGCCGAAGAAACCGTGGTCGGCGAAAGCTCCCCTTCCGTGGGCGACACGGAACGGATTCGGCGGGCCACCGAATTCTACCGCGGTTTCCACGAATACGTGGAAACCCTTTTCACCCGTTTCGTGACCAAGACCGAAATCAACGTGAAGGACGTGGCGGAGAAGGTGAAGGAGCTCTGCGAAACCGTGAAAGAGGACCGCCGTTTCCTTCTGCGAGTCCAGGACCCCGGGAGCGCCGACCGGAATTATCTCGCTTCCCATACCGTCAAATCCACAATAATAGCGGTGGTCCTCGGATCCTACCTGAAGCTGCCCAACCACCGGCTCATAGAACTCGGCACGGCGGCCATCCTCCATGAGATCGGCATGGTGAAGCTGCCTCCGCAGCTGTACATGACCGACCGTCCCCTGACTCCCCCGGAGAAGAAAGCTATCCTCACCCATCCGGTACTCGGCTACAACATACTCCGAAGCATGAATTTCCCCCTCTCCGTCTGCATCGCCGCCCTCGAACACCACGAACGGGAAAACGGGGAAGGCTATCCCAGGCGCCTGACGACGGAAAAGATCAGCCTCTACGCCAAGATCATCTCGGTGGCATGTTCATACGAAGCACTCACCGCAGTCCGTCCCTACAAAGGCGCGAAGGACGGGTATGCCGGCATGATCGATCTATTGAAGAATGTCGGCAAGCAATACGACGACCTGATCGTGCGCGCCCTGGTTTTTTCCCTTTCCATATATCCGATCGGCTTGTACGTGCTGCTGTCGAACGGGCGGAAGGCCCAGGTCGTCGATGTGAATCCCGAAAACCCGCGGTTCCCCATAGTCCAGGTATTCGGCGAGAAGACGCCCGACGGGAAGGATAGGCTCCTGGAGACTTCCCAAGCCGGCGTCTATATCGTGCGGCCCCTGGTCAAGGACGAGGTCGCAGCGGGAAAAGCCGATTGATATCCGTCGGGCAATAACCGGAACGCCAACCGAAAACCTCCGGAATGCTCGGTGAAGTCTCCGCCCGGGATCTTTTCCGCCAGACGCCGCGCGAAGGCCGAGTCACCGGCAGCGCGCTCCCCGCGGACGTCAGCAGCGATATTGACCACGCAAACCCCGTTGCCGATTCCCTTCACGGATACCCGGGATACGGGGTTGAGCCTGCAGAGGTCGGCGGTCGCGAGTCCCGCCAGCACCGCACGGCGCGCCTCGCAGGGTAAATGATCCCCCTCCGTCCATTCGATCCCGACCCCGCAATAAGCCGCTACGGCGGCCGTGACCGCGCGGAGATGACGGGAGAGGTCCACGCGCGTTGTCGACGCTTCGATGAAGAGGGCTTCGGTGCCGAGGGTCACAGCGCATACGAGGGCGCAGATCCGTCCGGTGCTTCCGTTCTCAAACCTTTCCTCGTCCAGCAGCCGCCGGATGAGCCTGAGGTCGGCCTTTATGCGGACGGACAGGGTGTTGATGAGGTCCGAATCGCTTTCCTCGATCATGATCCGCTTCCTTATGGAGAGTATACGCTCTCCATGGGCATATTGCGAAGGCAAATGACCGGAGTTAGCATCCTCGGATGGCCAAGAACGTTCCGACACGTCTGCACGCAATCGTCGCATATCGAGTGCGAGCGGGAAGGGACAGGCTCGGAATTTCGCAGGCCGCCCTCGCGGAACGTCTCGGCGTATCGCCGGGTTACGTCGCCGGGATCGAACTCGGCCGCAAGTATCCTTCGGCCAGGCTCATGGAGCGCATTGCGGAAGCTTACGGGATCGAGCCTTTTCGCCTGTTGGTGCCGCTCGACGGATCGCTCTCCCCCAACGCGCGCGAGATCGCCTACGATATCGGCGATGGGTTGAAGAAGGCGATGGAGAACGAATTCAACGACCTGTTGGAGAAGTACCTTCGGGAAATTCCCTGACGAGCGACTTCCCAAGCTTCCGAAGCCTTGTTCGCGTCCCCGGTCCATGCTAATCTTGGCGAATATGGATGATCCCCCAGTTATTGAAATTCTCGTGCTCTTCTTTCTCGTGCTCCTGAACGGTTTTTTCTCCATGTCGGAAATGTCGATCGTTTCTTCGCGCAAGGCCAGGCTTCGCGCCAAGGCGGATGAGGGCCGGAAGGCTTACCGCCGTGCCCTGGACGCGGCAGAGAACCCGACCCGGTACCTCTCCACGATCCAGATCGGCATCACCCTGATCGGAATCCTTTCCGGCGCCTTCGGAGGCGCCACGATCGCGCGGACCCTGTCGGCTTCGATTGCGGCGGTCCCCCTCCTTGCCCCCTGGGCGGAGGGATTGGCTGTCGCGATCGTCGTCATTTCCATCACCTTCCTTTCGATCGTGGTCGGCGAACTCGTTCCCAAGCAGATCGCCTTGTCCAAGCCCGAGGCCATCGCCGCCGCGGTCGTTCCCCTGCTGTCGGTACTTTCCCGGGTTTTCTCCCCGATAGTCGGTTTCCTGTCCCGCGCGACGAATCTGGTCCTCAAGCTGTTCCGCATTCCGACGGGGCAGGACCATGCGATAACGGAAGAAGAGATCCATATAGCCCTCAGCGAGGGCGAGCGTTACGGAATCGTCGAAAAGAAGGAACGGAGCATGGTGGAGGGGGTCTTCTATCTCGGAGACCGACCCGTAGAGACCTTCATGATGCATCGTTCGGAGCTCGTATGGCTGGAAGCCGACGCGAGCGCCGACGAGACGAAGGCGGCCGTGCTCTCCGCGCGGCACCAGGCTTTCTTCCCGATCGCGAAGGGAGGGCTGGACAACGTGGTCGGCGTCGCCTCCATCCGGGACGTCCTGGCCGCGTTCGTGGACGGCTCCTGGCGGAACGTCGCCGATCTGGCGAAGAAGCCCTGCTTCGTGCCGAGCACCATGTCGTCGCTTAAGGCTTTCGAGTCGTTCAAGCGTAGCGGTTCCGAATTCATTCTCGTGCTGGACGAATACGGCGGGCTGGCGGGCGCGATCTCCATACGCGACCTCATTGAGGAGATCGTAGGCGAACTCTCGACCCCCGACGCCGACAGCGAGGAGATCATAAAGCGGGAGGACGGCAGCTATCTGATCGGCGGCCTCGTGAACGCTGACGAATTCGCGGAACTCTTCGACATCGTCCGCCTCCTTCCCGAAAAAAGGGAATACCACACCGTGGCGGGTTTTATACTCGCCATGGCGGGCTCCATCCCGCGGACCGGGGACGTCTACGAATGGGAGGGCTACCGATTCGAGATCGTCGACATGGACGGCAACCGAATCGACAAAATCATCGTCCAGCCGCCGCTTCCAACCCTTCCGGTCTGATCGTTCATAGACGACGCGCCAGTCGCGCGACCGCGGAGCCGATGGCTACGCCCGCCGCGATCGCTCCGGCCGTGGACAGGGTGGCGACTCCTTCCGCCAGGCTCCCGTACACGTCGCCCGTCAGCGAGCGCGCCATCGTATAGTACATTCCGCCGCCGGGCACGAGCGGAATGAGGGCGCAGGCCAAATAGGTTGTAGCCGGACGATTCGCCAAACGCGAGACGATTTCTGAATATACGGCGACGGAGGCGGAAGCCGCGAAGAAGGCCAGGCCTTCCGTGCCAGCGACGTCGGCGACGAGGAGGTAGACGGCCCAGCCGAGCGCGCCTCCCGTTGCAGAAAGCGGAAGATCCCTGCCGCGCACGTTGAAGACGACGGCGAAGGCTCCCGAAGCGAAAAGAGCCCACGCGATACCGAAATATTCTTTCATGAAAGCAGCGCCGCCGCGGAAAGGGCGAAGCCCGCGCCGATGGATATGGCTGCGGCGGCCATGAAGGCGTCGGCGAGCCGTGCGACGCCGGCTACCAGGTCTCCGGCGATGGTGTCGCGGATGGCGTTCACCGTGGCGAGGCCCGGAACCAGGAGCATGATCGAACCGATGACGGTCTTGTCCAGGTTTGCGGCAAAACCGAAACTCACCGCCGCGGAAGACAGCGCTGCAGCCACGGCCCCTCCCGCGATATTCACGATGAAGTCCGGAAAACGATTTTTCAGGGAAAAAGCGGCTGTAGCCTTGATCGCGAAGCCGACGACGAAGGCGCAAGCCGCGTCACGCGGCTCACCTCCGAAGAGCAGGGTGAAGAAGGAGGCGCTTGCGCCGGCCGCGACCAGGATCGCGCCGGAGGAATAGGGCTTTTCGGCGACGAGCGCTTCAAGGGTCGTCTTGAAAACGGCGGGCTCCGACCCCAACGTCCTGAGCTTTCCGATCTCTTCAGATATCCGCGCGATGCGGTACAGGTCCACCGACCTGCGAGTAATCCGGCGCACCACCGACCGGCTCGCGCCCTCGCCGTCCGAAACCGAGGCCATGAGTCCCGTCGGAGTCGCGAAACACTCGGCCTCGGCCAGGTTCCAGGCGCGGCAGAGCGATACGACGATCTCTTCCGCGCGGTAGGTCTCCCCTCCCGCCTCGAGCACCCGCTTTCCGGTCTCTGCGGCCAAGGCCAGGGGGTCGATGATCGAATCCATGGATCATTGATACGCCGTCGACGGTAACGAGTCAAGGATATGGGTCTACCTTCCGGTTTCCTCTTCTGTCTACTTTCCCGGCGCGTCCACCACCAGGTAGGTGTAGCGCTTCAACCCGGCTTCATATTCGGCCAGCAGGCGCATGCCCTCGTTAGGGCGGACTACATCGGCTTTGATGGCCTGTTCGATCTGTGTCTTCATCGAACGCACGAGTTCCGCGGCCGCGTACTCGTTCTCCTCCAGAACCTCGCGGATCGTATCGCCTTCGATCGTCTCGTCGATATACCAGCCGGCTTCCTCGTCGCTGTCCAGGAGCACGTGCGCCTCGTCCATGCGGCCGAAGAGGTTGTGCATGTCGCCCAAGGTGTCCTGATAGGCGCCGGTAAGGAAGAAACCGAGGTAGTACGGCTTGCCGTCGAACTCGTGGAACCAGAGATATTCGTTATCCTGTTCCCCGTCGCCGATGAAGGAGTCCACCTTTCCGTCGGAATCGCAGGTGATGTCGACGATGGTACCCTTTGCGGTGGGTTCCTCGGACAGGCGCTGAAGGGGGACTATGGGGAAGAGCTGGCCGAGCGCCCATGCGTCCGGCAGGGAACGGAAGACCGAAAAGTTCAGAAGGTACTGGTCCTTGATGCCCGAGACGAGTTCGCGCATCTCGTCGCTCATGCGCGTCTTGCCCTCGTAATGGCGCGCGATTTCCGCGGCGATCTCCCACGAGACCGATTCCACGACCGCGCGCGACTGGAGATCCAGGTATCCGAGGTCGAAGAGGCTCATCGCCTGCTGACGGTAGAACGCGAGGTCGTGGAAGGCTTCGTCCCAGTGTCCCGCATCCACCGTCTCCCTGACCTCCAGGATGTCGCGGACCACCTTGGGGGCGTTCTTGGGAACCACGAGGTTCTTGCTGGTGTTCAGCTTCTTGATGCGTCCGAAGGCTTCCACGGCTATCATCGAGTGGTGGGCCACGAGGGCGCGGCCGCTTTCCGAAACGATAACCGGATGCGGGACCCGGTCCTCGTCGCAAACGTCCAGGATGCCGTAGACGATGGTGTTCGCGTATTCGCGCAGCGAGTAGTTGGCCGACGAGGGGACGGCGCTTCTGCTTCCGTCATAGTCCACGCCGAGGCCGCCGCCCACGTCCACGTATTCGATGGGGCAGCCCATGCGGGAAAGCTTGGCGTAGAAGCGGGCGCCTTCGCGGACCGAACGGGTGATGACCTGGATGTCGGGAATCTGGCTGCCGATATGGAAGTGCAGCAGGGATACGCAGTCCTTCATTCCGGCCGCTTCCAGCAGGGCGACGGCCTCAAGCAGGTCCACCGTGGAAAGGCCGAATTTCGCGGCTTCCCCCGACGAGGTGGCCCATTTACCCGAACTGCGGGTGGCCAGCTTGATGCGGATGCCGATCAGGGGCCTGACGTTCAGTTCGCGGGAAACTTCGATCAGGGCCTTGATTTCTTCCAGCTTCTCGGCGACCACGACGACTTTCTTGCCGAGCTTGCGTCCCATGAGGGCGAAGCGCAGGAATTCGTCGTCCTTGTAGCCGTTGCAGACGAGAAGGCGGTCGCCGTTCTTGTGGATTGACAGGGCCAGCAGGAGTTCCGGTTTGCTGCCGGCCTCTATGCCGAGGCCGAAGGCCTCCCCCGCGTCCATGAGGGTCTCCACCACCTCCCGCATCTGGTTGACCTTGACCGGAAAGACTCCCCGGTAGCTGCCCCTGAAACCGGATTCCTCGATGGCTTGGGTGAAGGCCTCGTTGATGCGACGCACGCGGTCCTGCAGGATGTCCTGGAATCGGATATGCAGGGGAAGCCGGAGCCCGCGAGCCTTGGCTTCTTCCACAACTTCCGCGATGCGGATGGCCGCCCCGTCCTTGAACGGGGACACCGTGATCAGGCCGCCCGGGTCCACTGCGAAATAGCCCGAACCCCACTTGGAGACGCCGTAGAGCTTGTTCGAATCCTCGCTGGTCCATGCCATCCTATTCCCCTCCCCGGGCGCCGACATGGCGTATATTTCCGTCCAGACTCAGCAGGGCTCCGTAGACGTCCGGCCGCCGGTCCCTGAAGATGCCCCAGGCGCTCCTGGTCGTCTCCAATCCGTCCAGATCGAAGCTGTGGACCAGGATCGTTTCCGAACCTCGGTCGGCGGACTGGACGAGGGCGCCGCGTCCGTCGGCGATGAAGGAAGAACCGTAGAAAGTGATCGAAGAATCGTCGATTTTCTCCGTTCCGACGCGGTTGCAGACGATAACCGGCACAAGATTGGCTCCCGCGTGCCCTCTCTGGACTGTCCGCCAGTGTTCCATGGAATCTATGGAAGAATCCTGCGGTTCCGAGCCTATCGCCGTTGGATAAAAGAGCAGTTCGGCACCTTTCAGGACCATCGCACGGGCCAATTCGGGGAACCACTGGTCCCAGCAGATGCCGACGCCGATTGTGCCGTAGCGGGTCTTCCAGACCTTCGCGCCGAGATCTCCGGGGTTGAAGTAGTATTTCTCCTCGTAGCCGGGACCGTCGGGAATGTGGCTTTTCCGGTATATGCCCAGGACCTCGCCGTCCGCGTCTATCACCGCGACCGAATTGTAGCGGGCAGGACCCGATTTTTCGAAGAAGCTTATCGGAAGCACGACGCCGAGCTCCCGGGCAACCTCCCGAAAGCGGAGGATCGCGGGATTGGCGGCCGCCTCGGTCGCGAGGTCGAAGAACTCGGGCTTTTCCTTCTGGCAAAAGTAGGGCGTCTCGAACAGTTCCTGCAGGAGCACGATGTTCGCCCCGGCCGCTGCGGCCCGGCGGACGAAGGCCTCCGCCTTGGCGAGGTTCGCCCCTCGATCGGCCGTGCAGGAAAACTGGACTGCGGCGACGGTCGCTTTTCTCATGAAAGTCTCCTGGGGGCCGGAATCTGTTGGGTGATGCAGTGGACGTTTCCGCCGCCTTTGATGATGCGCAGTCCGTCTATCGCGACGGTTTTCCGTCCGGGATAGGCCTCCCGGAGCGTGGAGAGCGCACGCTCGTCGCTCGCGCGCATCGCGGAATCCCCGTCGCGTCCGAAAACGGGGATCACGAGACCCCCGGATACAGGATAGTAGTTTACGTAGCTGAGTGTCAGCCGCTCGCCGCGGCAGGAACGGGCAGGCGGCTGCTCGATCTTGAGGACCTGCGGCCTGCGTCCCGCGTAGTCCCGCGCCTCGGCGAGGATCGCCAGGTTGCGGGCGCTGTTCGCGTAGTTCTCCTGCTCCGGATCGGAAGTGACCTGGACTGCGATGAGGCCGGGCCGCACGAAACAGGCCAGGTTGTCCACGTGTCCGTCGGTCTCGTCGCCGGCCAAACCCCTGTCAAGCCAGATGAAGGTGTCTACTCCGAGATACTCCCGGAGCAGGTCTTCGATGTCGGCTTTGGACAGATCCGGGTTGCGGTTGCGCGCGAGAAGGCATTCCTCGGTAACCAGCAGGGTGCCCTCCCCGTCCGTATGGATCGAGCCGCCTTCCAGCACCAGGGGCGCCGCCACCCGCTCCGTTTCCATCCTCCGGAGCACGAGGGACGCGAGGCGGTCGTCGGCATCGTACGGCTCGTATTTCCGGCCCCATGCGTTGAAGCGCCAATCGATACCGCAGCGTCCGCCCTTTTCGTCAAGAAGAAAGGTCGGACCGTTGTCGCGCAGCCAGGAATCGTCGTGCGGAAGATCCCAGACCTCGATCGCGGACGAAAGGCGTTTCCGCGCGTCCTTGAAGGGGCTGTAGCCGTCGGCTTCCGCGTTTCCGCGGGCTATCATGATGACCCGTTCGAAACCGGAAATCGCATTGGCGACCTCGACGAAACCGTCGCGCGCCTCGTCAAGGCCGTCCAACCAGGCTTCGGCGCGAACCGGCCAGGCCATCAGGGTTGCCTCGCGCCCCTCCCATTCGGCCGGCATCCGGAAGCCCCGTTCGCGGGGAGTCAACGTTCCCTCTGTAGAAGTAGTATTCACGAATTCGTTGTACCGTATCGCGACGACGGAAGCAAGGGATGTCCGCGTCCGTCCCTGTACTCCCGAATGCCGTCCGCGTCCCTTGTGGCTGCCCCGGCGGTCAGATAATATCTGCTCGGAGGCCTCATGAATTACCGAGAGTGGCGGATGGCGATCGAAGGAGCCCGCGTCGAAGCCCATTTCCAGCCGATATTTTCTTCCGAGACCGGCCTCCTTTTCGGTCATGAGGCTCTCGGCCGGCTGGTCGGCGCCGACGGACGCGCAGAAACCCTCGGGCCCTTCTTTTCCTCCCACGCTCCGATCCGTTCCTCGTCCGCGGAACGCAGTAGACACGAGGTCTTCAAACGGGATGTTGATCGAATGATACGATTCGATGCCATGGAACGGGCCGCTGCGGACGTCTCGGCGGGATTCCTGTTCCTCAACATCGCCCCCTCCTTGATCCTCGACCATCTGGAACGTTCCGATACCGCGCTCCCGTATACGATTCTGGCAGCGCGCGAATCCGGCCTGGATCCGAACCGCGTGGTGCTCGAGTTGACCGAGGAGGAGATCAGGACCGATCCCGAAAGGCTCAATTCGGTCATCGATCTGTACCGCGCGGAAGGATTCCGCATCGCCTTGGACGATGTCGGAAGCGCAAGCTCAAACCTCGACAGGGTCGCACTTTTCAAGCCCGATATCATCAAGATCGATTTTTTGCTGCTCAAACGATCGGCGGGAGGTTCCACTTCCTCTGAAGGTTACCGGCGCGTGATAGAGTCGCTGGCGTCCCTTTCGTCCCGCCTCGGAGCCGATCTGCTCTTCGAAGGGATAGAGAATGCGGACGATTTCCAGAACGCGCTCTCGTTCGGCGGCCGCTATCTTCAGGGCTTTCTGTTCGCGCGGGCGGGGAGGGAATTCGAGGAAAGCCGGGCCCGATTCGAACTTATTTCCCGCCACAGGGAATTGTATTGTTTCCAGAGGCATGGCAGCGCGCTCCGCCGGAAGCGTGAGGAGAGGCTGCTCGTGGACTCGGTGTCCGCCTCGGGGATCGATCAAGCGTTCGCCGCGGTTTCAGCGGAAGCCGACCTCGCCGCGTCACTGGCCCGGAAAGCGAACGCGCCGGGGCTGGAAAAGCTCGCGCGGGCCTATACGACGGATCGGGCGGGAATCCAGCTGAGCAGCAATTACGATTTTTCCCGCACGGGAGGATTCGCGGTCGTCTCAACGGACGGCGGGGCGCGGGGAAAATGCTGGTGCCTCAGGCCGTACTTTTTCGATCACGTGGAAAAGGACATGAACGCCCCCGGCTCATGGACGGTATCCGAACCGTATCGGGACATCGCCTTCGGGCGGCAGATGAAGACCGTAGCCCGGTCCGTTTCGGACGAGTTAGTCGTATTCCTGGATTTTTTCCATGAGGAGGAGTCATGAGAATACCGACGGCGCTCGTCACGGGCGCAGGGAGAGGCATAGGAAGGGGCATCGCGGAGGAGCTCGCGTCGGCGGGCTGGTCGGTAGTCCTCAACTATCGCGGAAATACACAGGCCGCCGCCGCCGCGGTCGCCGCCTGCGCGGAGAAGGCCGTGTCGTCCGACCAACGTTTCGTCGCCGTGAAAGCCGACGTCTCCGACGCGGTCGACCGCGCCCGGCTGGTGTGTGAAGCCTGGGCCCTTTCGGGGAGCGTGGATGCCCTGGTGAACAACGCCGGCATCGCGCCACGGGTGCGCGCGGACCTGCTGGAGGCGACCGAGGAGTCGTTCGCAGAGCTGGTGCGCACGAACCTGCAGGGACCCTATTTCCTGACCCAGGCGGTCGCGCGCCGGATGATCGCGGACCGGAAGTCGGACGCTCCGGCCGCGACCGGCTTGGCCGTGGTCGGCTTGGCCGCGGCCGCCTCGGCGCAGAAATCCATCGTCTTCATCACCTCGGTGTCGGCGGAGAGCGCTTCCGTCACGCGCGGCGAATACTGCGTCTCCAAGGCCGGGCTGGCGATGGCCGTGAAGCTCTGGGCCGCGCGCCTGGGCGGAGAGGGGATTTCAGTCTTCGAGCTGCGTCCCGGCCTCATGGCCACGGACATGACAGCGGGCGTCAGGGAAGAATACGACGCGCTGATCGCCGAGGGGCTCGTTCCCGCGTCGCGCTGGGGGACTCCCGGGGACGTCGGCAAGGCCGTGCGTTCGCTGCTCTCGGGCGACTGGTCCTACGCGACCGGATCGGTGATCCACGTGGACGGGGGCATGCACCTCCCGCGGCTATAAAGTCAGGATTTCCAACTATCTAGATTGGCGCGGACGAAGTCGTCATCCGCCAGATGCGGATACCCGTTGCGGACCCGGTCGATTTCTTCGATCTGGCCCGGCGACAGCCGCTCCCCGGGATCCAGGCACCAGGTCCCGGAAAGCAGGCCCTGGGCGCGGAGCACCTCGTGGATGCCGGGAATCACCCCGGCGTAGGAATGGGCGGCGTCGAAGAAGGCACCGTTGGCGTCGGTCGTCTGGGCGGCCAGCGTGAGCAGTTCGCCCGTCAGCGGCTCGAGGCCCGCGCGCACGCGCTTCACCCGCCGGAAGAGTTCGACCGTCTTCTTCGTCCATACGCTCCAGTGTCCCAGCAGGCCTCCCGAGATCCTCGCCCGAACTTCCCCCGCCGCTCCGGCCAGACGGAAGTCGGTGAGCAGGTCCACGAGGATCGTGTCGTCGTTTCCGGTGTACAGCGCGATCTCCCCCAGCCTGCCCGAGTCCGCCACGGCGCGGATCACCTCAAGGGTCCGGTACCGGTCGAAGGGGGCGATCTTGACTGCGGCGACGTTCCCGATCTCCGCGAAGGCGCGCCAGAAGGCATAATCCAGGACGCGGCCTCCGACAGCCGGCTGGAGGTAGAAGCCGAACACGGGCAGCACCGCCGCGATGCGCCTGCAATGGCGCAGGAGTTCCTCGTTCGGAGCGTCCCCGAAGGCGGAAAGGCTGACCAGACCGGCTTGGTAGCCGAGATCCCGGGCGAGCCTCGCCTCGTTCTCCGCCTGCTCGTCCCTGCCGCAGACTCCCGCGATCAGCAGGAGGTCCGCGCCGCCTTTCCAGGCGCGGGCGGCCTCCGCGGTCTCGCGCAGGACAGGCTCGAGCAGGCCATGTTCCGGTTTCCGGATCGCGAACTGGGTCGAATGCACCGCCGCGGCGATGCCCCCGGCGCCCGAGTCGACGTAATAGCGGACGAGCGCGCGCTGGGCGCGCCGGTCGAACAGGCGCCGTTCGTCGAGCGCGAGCGGCATCGCGGGGATGACGAGCCCTTCCAGGAGCCGTCGTTTCATTTCGACCTGCATTTCCATCAGAACCTCCCGTCGGCCGCGTCGAAATGGGTCGGCTTGCCGAGCGAACGCAGACCGCGGGCGGTCCAGTCCGCGGTCCATCCGATCATCGCGTCAAGGCTCACGCGCGGGTAGCCGAACAGGCGCGCGGCGCGCTGGGTGTTGGCCAGGAGGGCGAGCGGCCCCTCCTCTCCCCGGAAGGCGCATTCGCGTCCGAAGGCGCGGGCGAAGGCTTCCGCCGTGCGCCGCACGGAAACCGTCTCGGGTCCGGATACGTTCAGGACGAAGGGCGGGGACGACGCCCGCTCCAGGGAAAGGAGAGCCTGGGCTATCGCGTCCCCCTGCCAGACGACGTTCGCGCAGGGGACCGAAAGATCCACCGGAGTGCCGGCCAGCACGCGCTCGGCGATGTCGCGGAGCACGCCGTAGCGTAGGTCGATGGAATAGCTGAGGCGGATGAGGCTGACGCGGGTCCCGCGCCGCCGGCTGTTCCAGTCGAAGACGCGCTCGCGTCCGAGCGCGGTCCATGCGTATTCCCCGACGGGAGAAGGCGCGTCGTCCTCGCGCGAACCGCCCGAGCCGGGGCTCGTGAAGGGGTAGACGCAGGCGGTCGAAAAAGCCGCGATGCGGGAATCGGCGTATCTTTCGGCCGTGAGTCCCGGCATCAGGACATTGGAAGCCCAGGTCGCGGACTCCTCCCCGCTCGTCCCGAATTTCCGCCCGGCCATGAATACGACATTCGGCGCGTCGGGAAGGGTCTCCGTCTTCTTACGGTCAAGGAGGTCGCAGGCCACCGTCCGGACTCCCGCGCGCTCAAGGCGCTCGCGCGAAAGGGCATCGCTGAACCGCGCGACTCCGGTCACCCGGCGCGCGGTTTTGGGTCCCCCCGCGGTGTCCGCGGCGCCAGCGGCGTCCGCGCCGTCCGCAGCATCTGCGGCGTCCGCTGCCCGGCGCGCCATCGTCGCCAGGTGGATGCCCATCTTTCCCGCAACGCCGAGCACCACGAGGTCGCCGTCGAGGCGCCGGAATAAATCGATCACTTCCTCGGAAGGGCGGGAAATGAACTCGTCCAGTTCCTCTTCGTCCCGGAAATTCTCAGGCAGGTCCATTCATTGCTCCTTCATGAAAATGGGAAGGAGGGTTCCGGCGGCGGCCGCCGAAAAACCGCGGTCGACCATCATGGGGTCGAGACCGGGCGCATCCTACAGGGGTATCCCGACCTCGGCGCCGCGCCGTTCCGCCGAAAGGTAGGCCGAGTACAGGGTCGCGACGCCGTCGAAGCCGAGTTCTCCGGAAGCCAGCGGCGCTTCCCCGCCGGCGATGTTGGCATAGAAATATTCCATTTCCTGGAAGTAGCCGTTCATCCAGTCCTCGTTCATCGCGGGCTTGGACCAGCCCTGCTTGGTGCCGATCTTTTCCACGACGTAGACGTCGGCGAATTGGGACTCTTTCGGATTGTAGGTCTCCAGGCCGTCCACGGGGTTGATGTTGCAGCGCGTCCGGTGGTTATTCGCGAAGACCTCCAGCCAATTGTGAACGCCGCCCATCACGATTTCGCTGGAATATACGTCCGCGATCGTCCCGTCGTCGAAAGTCAGATGCATGAGGCCCCAGTCCTCCACGTCCGTATAATCGGTGCGCAGGAAGCCGCGGTCCTCGTAGCCGGGCAACCGCGTGAGCTCGTGGACGCGGGCGCTCACGGTTTTTGGCCGGATGGGACGGCCGAGGCGCGCGAGGCCATCGGCACGTTTGAGGTACAGCACGGTCGTGAGGGGGTGGGTCCCCTTCCCCATCAGGGCCCCGCCCCCTGCCGATTTCCAGATGCCGTAATGCGGCGAGTGGGAGCCTGAATGGGATTCTTCGCCGATCATCCAAAGGATCTGCGCCTTGGTCTTCCGGATGATCTCCAGTTCCTTCTGGATCGAAGGCGTGAAAATCCAGTTCTCCGCGTAGCGGATGCGGATGCCGCTTTTCTTTTCGGCTTCCAGCATCCGCCCCGCGCTGGCGATGGCTCCCTCAAGCATCTCCTGCTTGGGGAAATCATTTCCCCGGAACGGCGCGTCGCCGGGGGGGCCGAAATACCCGGTGAAGGGCTTCTCCACGATCGGCACGACGCCGCGCCCGAGGGCGCGGACGGTGGCCTGTTCATGGACCGACGCCGGCGCCACCACGTGGACCACGTCCACCTCCTCCAGCAGCGCGTCCAGCGTGGCGAAAGGGGTCAGCCCCCTTTCCTTCGCGAAGGCGAGGCGTCTGTCCTCGTGGGGCGAAAATACGCCAACGACGCGGACGCCCGAGCCCGGCAACCGCATCAGCGACTCGTAATGGAAGCGCGCCGCGAAGCCCGAACCGACGAAACCGACCTTGACGGGATTTTCAGACGCCATCGCCCGCTCCCTTCCGCCTGAAGAGTCCGGCGGCCGCGCGCTTGGCGGCGTTCGCCGCGTCCTGCGCGAATTTGACCTTGCTGAGGATGATGAGCACCGTCAGCGCGAAGATGAAGAACGAGATGGGACGGGTGAACAGCGGACCGATCCGTCCGTCGGTCAGGATGAGCGAACGGCGCAGGTTCTTGTCCAGGATGTCCCCGAGTATGATGCCGAGCACCAGAGGCGCCATCGGATACTCCATTTCGCGCAGCACAAATCCTATGACGCCGAAAACGACCATGACGCCGACGTCGAACATGCGGCCGGTGATCGCATAGGCGCCGACCACGCAGAGCACGAACACGATGGGCATCAACTTCTGCCTGGGCACCAGCAGGACCTTGACGAGGGTACGGACAAGCGAGAGCCCGAGCACGAACATGGCGATAGTCGCGAACAGGACCATCGCGGTGGTCTCGTAAATGAATTTCGGGAATTCGATCATGATGAGCGGACCGGGGCGGATTCCGTGGATGAGCATGGCGCCGAGCAGGACGGCCGCGGGGGCGGAGCCGGGAATTGCGAGGGTCAAAACAGGGATGATGGCGCCCGGAACGCAGGCATTGTTGCCGGTCTCGGCGGCGATAAGGCCGTCGACGCTGCCCTTCCCGAATTCTTCCGGATGCTTGCTCGACCTTTTGGCCATGTCGTAGGAAACCCAGCTCGCGATATCCTCGCCCACCCCCGGCAGCACTCCGATGATGGTGCCTACGATGCCGGAGCGGATGATGGTTTTCCAATACGGCAGGATGTCTTTCAGCCGCGGAACGACGTGGTCGATCTTGGTCTGCACGACCTGCATGCGGGGATTGCGCATTACGGTGATGATTTCGGCGAAGCCGAAGGCGCCTACCATCGCAGGCAACAGGGCGATGCCGCCCGAGAGGTCCGTGGATCCGAACGAGAAGCGCGAATAGGCGTGGATGCCCTCCATGCCTATCATGGCTACGAATAGGCCGAGGAAACCGGCGATCCAACCCTTCAGCGGGTCCTTGGGGGCCGTCAGGTTGCCGCAGATAACGACGCCGAAGACCGAGAACCAGAAGAATTCGAACGAGCGGAATTTCAGTGCGAAGGTTCCCAGGAGGGGAGTGAATAGGGCCATGGCGAACATGCCGATCACCGAACCGAGGAAGGAGCCGGTGGTCGCGATTCCTATCGCCTGTCCCGCTTTTCCCTGCTGGGCCAGGGGATAACCGTCCATGCAGGTCGCGGCGTTCGCGGGCGTGCCCGGGATGTTCAGGAGGATGGCGCTGCGGCTTCCGCCGTATATGGCTCCGATGTACATGCATATCAGGATCAGAATGGCGTTGTTGGCCGCCATCTTGAAGGTCAGGGTGGTCATGAGCGCGATGCCCATGGTCGCGGTGAGTCCCGGAAGCATGCCGACGATGATGCCCAGCTGGGTAGCCCAGAGCACGTCGAAAACAGTCCGGAAGGTAAGGAGGCCGCCTATGGCCTCCGCGAACAGCTGCAGTCCTTGGAACATCTTGCACCGCCTACGGAAGATTCACCAGGAACAGGTACGCGAACACGGAATACACCGACACGGAGGTGACGCATGCGAGGATCGCTCCCCAAAGAACGGTCTTCCATTGCGCGCGGAATCCTTCTTTTCTTTTATATTCGAAGACCATCACGAACGCGAATACGAAGATTCCCGTCGCGATCATGAAATGCACGCGGCCGAGCAATCCAAGCGCGTACGCGACGCCGAGGACAATGGTGAGCGAAATGCGCCGGGTTTCTTCCGTCAGGAGAAAGTCCCGCAACGCCCGGGAATTCAAGGCGAGCCTGAAGCCGCCCTGCCGGACCGAGCGGATGAACAACACGACGCCGAGAAACGCGATCACCGCGCCGAGGAACCCCGGCACGATGCCGGGCACCGAATACGGATTGATCTTGAGATGCTGGAAGCGGGGCATGGCGAGGGAAAGGATGAGGACCGCGACGCCGAACGCGATCAGGAACGACGACATGACGAAGTCAGCCCGGCGCATGTTCTGTTCTTTCATAGGGGCTCCGTGGAATCGGATGGAACGATGGAGATGGGTACGGCCGTCCTGAAGGAAATCAACCTCCCGGACGGCCGGATGCGGACCCTCTAAGGTTTGGGTATACCGACGGTGTCGGGCGACACCTTGGCCTTTCCGGCTTCCCAGTACAGCCAGGCGACCGGCTGCAGGTAGGAGAACGCGCGCCTCTGGGCTTCCTCTCCGTAAGAGGGGTTGAAGACAGCGCCGCGATCAAGGGCGTAATCCTTGATCAGCTGCGAATTCCCGATGACGTCCTGCCATGCTTTTTCCATGGTGCTGACTACTTCGGCCGGGACGCCTTTGGGGATGAAGATCCCGAAGTAATTCGATCCGACCTTCATGCCCGGGATCCAGTTGGTGATCGGGGGAATCTCTCCGTAACCCTTCAGGTTCAGCGGCTTCGTGTCCAACACCGCGAGCGGGCGTAGTTTTTTGGCCCGGATCATATCGGCCTGTTCCACGGCGAGCTGGGTGACGGCCACCGTCTCCCCGGATACGCAGGCGATGACCGCCGGATTTCCGCCGTCGTAGGTGACGTGCTTGTATTCGAAGGGAATGCTCTTCCGGATCATTTCGATCGTGATGTGTCCGGCTGAAGACAGTCCCGCGGTAGCGACGGTGATCTGGCCCGGATTGGCCTTCATGGCGGCGAAAAGCTCGTCGAGGGTCTTGTACGGCGAATCCGCGTTCACGGAGACCACGCCGATGTTCGCGACGCTCAGGAAAAGGTGCCAGTCCTTGATGTCGGTGTCCAGCATGCCCTGCACCTTGTAGGTGCCCAGGTCGGCGGCGGCGCCTGCGGTCCAGGTATAGCCGTCCTTGGCCGCGTCCATGGCGCCCTTGGTTCCGACCGAGCCCGAGGCGCCGGGCTGGTTGACTATGACGATCTTCTGGCCGAGCGAGGTTTCCAGCTCTCCTGCCGCGATCCGCGTAACCTGGTCTGTGGAGCCTCCCGCGCCCCAGGGAACGATGACGGTTATCGGTTTTGTGGGTTTCCAGCCGGTACCGGCGGGCGCAGGCTCTTTGGCGCCCTCGGCCGATGCGAAGGAGATCGCGGCAAGGGCGAAAACGGCGAACAATGCTCGCTTCATGTTCAACACCTCCTGAACGATTTCAAAACTAACGTTAATTCTCAGGGCCTTCCCGCTATCTGTCAAGGAAAGGCGAATCCGCGGTTCCCCGGATCCGTCAGATATGGCGTATAGTGTCGGTAGCGAAACTGTCCGGGAGGGTGCGATGCTGATCATAGTCCATTCGTCCAAAATCGAACTGGGGAAGGCGGCCGGCCGCGCGGCGGCCGCGAAGCTGCGCAAGGCGATCAGCGAAAAGGGCCAGGCGAACCTGATCGTCGCTACCGGCGCCAGCCAATTCGAGACCCTTTCCGCGCTGGTCGCGGAACCGGACCTGGACTGGTCCCGGGTGACCGCCTTCCATCTGGACGAATACATCGGCCTGCCCGCGAACCACGGCGCGAGTTTCCGCAAGTACCTGAAGGAACGCTTCGTGGACCGCCTTCCGGGGTTGCGGGAGTTCGTGTACGTGAACGGGGACGCCAGCGACCCCGCGCAGGAGTGCCGGCGCCTGGGAGCCCTCATTTCGGGCCGCGGGATCGACGTCGGATGCATCGGCATCGGGGAGAACGGGCATATCGCCTTCAACGATCCGCCGGCTGACTTCTCGGCCGACGAACCCTACCTGGTGGTTAGCCTGGACGAGGCCTGCCGTGCCCAGCAGTTGGGCGAAGGCTGGTTTCCGAGTCTGGCCGACGTGCCTGCGCGGGCCATTTCCATGAGCGTGCGGCAGATCATGAAATGCGCTAGCCTGGTGGTCGCGGTGCCCGACATGCGGAAGGCCGAGGCTCTGCGCCTCACCGTCGAGTCCGATATTTCCCCGGCGGTCCCGGCGAGCATCCTGAGGCGCCACCCGAACTGCACCTTGTTCATCGACCTGCCCGCGGCCTCGCGCCTGCCTGCTCGCCGCCCCCCTGAAGTGAGCGTAGAATGGGACTGAAGGGGTTCGTGGATCTGCAGGTGAACGGTTGGCGGGGCGTCGATTTCTCCTCCACGGGGCTGACCATGGAAGGCATCCGGAAGGCGGCGCGGGAGCTGGCGGCGCGCGGGACGGCCGCGTTCTGCCCCACCGTCATCACCTCGTCCTGGGCCGCCTATGGGCACGCGCTTCCCCTTCTTGCGGCCGCCGCCGATGATCCGGAATGCGGAAGCCGCATACTCGGCATCCATCTTGAAGGCCCCTTCATTTCGGCCGCCGAAGGCGCCGTGGGCGCCCATCCCCGCCGCTTCGTGCTTCCTCCGGACATTGCCGCCTTCGACCGCTTGTACGACCTCTGCCGCGGCCGGCTGCGCATCCTCACCCTCGCCCCCGAACTTCCTCTCGCGGTCGCCCTCATCCGCCGGGCCGTCGGCCGGGGCGTCCGCGTTTCCCTAGGCCATACCCTGGCTGGCGAAGACGACGTGGCGAGGGCCGTGGACGCGGGGGCATCGCTGAGCACGCACCTGGGCAACGGCTGCCCAGCCTTGATCGACCGCCACCGGAATCCGATCTGGGCCCAGCTGGGTTCTCCCCTCACGATCATGATGATCGCCGACGGCCATCATCTTCCGCCTTCGATGCTGAATGCCTTCCTCCTGGCCAAGGCTCCGGGAAAGGCGATCCTCACCAGCGACTCGGCGCCGGTCGCGGGACTGCCGCCGGGCGAATACGATGCTTTCGGGAGCCGGATCAGGCTTACCGAAACCGGGAGGATCGAAAGCCTTGAGGGCCCTTGGCTCGCGGGAAGCGCCTCCTGCCTTCTGGATTGCGTGAATTTCCTCGCATCCATGGGGCATGCGGAGGAAGATCTGCTGCTTCGGTTGGCGCGCGACAATCCGTTGGAATCGCTCGGTCTTGGTCCGGCGATGCCGGATATTCCCGCCGAGCCCCCCGTCCGATGGACGGGAACCGGATTCGAAGTGACAGGAAAGGAGCAATCTGCATGACCGATCGACAGATGCGCGATCTGCTTGCGCGCCTCATCGACATCCGCACGGAAGAGAGCGAAGGCGCGCAGGCAGCCGTGTTAAGGGAAATCTGCGAAAGCCGCGGCGCCGCCGTGACCGTTGACGAGGTCGCGCCCGGCCGCTTCAACTTCTCCGCGGCTTTTCCGGGAGATCTTCCTGGCCCCTCGTGGATGTTCGAGGCGCACGGGGACACGGTGCCGGGAGGAGGACCCTTCCGCTTGGACGAAGCGGAGGACCGTGTCTACGGCCGCGGGGCCTGCGACACCAAGGCATCGCTTGTAGCCATGTTGGCCGCCATCCTCAGGGCCAAGGGAAAAGGCCTACTGAAAGGGAACGTGCGCTTCGTCTCCACGTGCAGTGAAGAAACCGGCGGCGAAGGGGCGCGCGCGCTTGCCGCCTCGGGCTCCAAGCCCGGGATGACGGTGATCGGCGAACCGACCGGGCTAAAAATCGTGCGCGCCCATAAGGGAGCCTGGCGCACGAAAATCGGCACGCGCGGGAAGGCGGCCCACAGCTCCAATCCGGACGCGGGGGTGAACGCCATCGTCGCGATGTGCGCTGTGATACGTGCGCTCGAAACGGAATTCGCCCCGCGGCTGGCTGCCGTCAGGAACGGACTGCTCGGCTCGCCGACCCTGAGCGTGGGCACCATCCACGGCGGACGCGCGGCCAACATCGTACCGGACGAATGTTCGATCGAAGTGGACTGGCGCCTGGTGCCTGAAACCGGGATGGAGGACCTTCTGGAACAATTGAGGATCCGCTTCCCCGCCGCGACGGTAGAACCCTACGAGTTCTATCCGCCCTTCTTCGAACCGGACGATTCCCCGGTCCTCGCGCGTCTGGCCAGCGCGGTACGGGAGGTCACCGGGCTTCCGGCCGTGCTTGCCGGTGCGCCCTGGGCGGCCAACGCCGGCATCCTGCAGTATGAGGCGGGCTGGTCCTGCGCGATTTTCGGCCCGGGAGACATATCGCGGGCGCATACCGCTGACGAGTATGTCGAATGGAGCCAAGTGGAGCTCGCTGCCCAGGTGTACGAGCGCTTGCTGGAAAGCTAGCGCTCCAACCGTTCCGCCTCAGAACACGATGTTGATTGAGAGGTTCTGGGTGAAGCCGCGGTGGCTTTTTACTTTCTCTTCGTCCAGGGGGAAGAGATAGCCGATCCGGGCGTCTATTATCACGTACTTGTTCTTGAATAGTTCGACCCCGATGTGGGGTTCCACCGTGAAAATATGGTCGATTCCGCTGTCCGATGTGAGCACCATGCCGCCGGCCTCGAACCCGCTGAAAGGATTCAGGAAGGTGTTCCTGCCCTGGCCGAAATACCTGGGATAGAAATCCTTGCCGATTCCGTAGATGACGATGTCGTTGATAAGATCCTGGCCGCCGCCCGTCCCGTCCAGCGGTTTCAGGATGCCGATCAGGAAATACGACCTTCCCTTCGTGAACATATATCTGAGTGATCCGCCGAGGTAACGATCGCTCATTCCCTGGCTCCCGGGATTCTCAAGATTGAAGAATTTCGTCTCGAAGCCCGGCATGTTGATAAAATCGGTGAACCCGTCCCTGGATTCCAGGTCCTGCGCGGACTTTTCATGAAAATCGAGGGTGATGGTCGAACGGTCGATTTCTTCCTCAAGGATCATCAGTTCCCTGTTCTTCTCGTATATTTGTTTGTCCAGTTCCCTTTCCCGGTTGAAGAGTTCCTTGTAGACCGAACCCGTAGGGTCGTTGATCTCCAGATCATGCCGGTACAGCTTTTTCTGTTCCGTAAGATAGGCGAGATCGAATCGGAATTGCTTGATGGTCGCGGCATGGTTGAGCGTCTCAATCTTCTTCAATTCGGTGGAACCCAGACGTTCCGTTCTCCCGATCACTTCGGAAAGCAAGGCAGGATCGGCAAACAGGATATATTCGCCCTTCCTCAGCGTGTTGTTGATGTCCGTCTTTCCGATCCGCAGGCCGAACTCGTCGATTATCCTGTTCAATTCGCCGTCGGCTATGATCACGTCGTTCACCAGGAGTTCGATCGTCGCATTCTTGAGAAGGGACGGCTCGTTCCCCTGGGGCCAGGCGGAACCCGCGAGAACCAGAAAAAGCAATACAAGCTTGTTCATGATCGCCTCCTGAGCTGACGAAACAAGTATATGCCGTCAAAGGCCGGCGGACAGTCTGTCCGCGGCAAGGCGGAAATCCCCCATGACGGCCGACAGGTCGTCGCGGGCGGCTTCCAGGGAGAGGCAGGTCAGGCGCTTTCCGCGGACCAGGGGGCGGCCGTTCACGAAGACGCTGTCCACGTTGGCTGCCTTGGCGCCGTAGACGACGGTGGCATAGGGGTCGTAGATCGGGAACATGTTGGCGGACCGGGTTTCCACCAGCGTCAGGTCGGCTTTCTTCCCGATTTCTATCGATCCTGTCTTGTCGTCCAGCCGAAGGGCCTTTGCCGCGCCGATGGTGGCCAGGGCGACGATCTCGCGGGCGGGGAAGATCGCGCGGTCGCGGTTGGCCATCTTGTGGAATTTGGCAAAGAGGTCCATCTGGGTGAACAGGTCCAGGGTGTTTCCGCTGGCCGGACCATCGGTGCCCAGCGCGACGGGAATGCCGCGCTCCAGCATGGCTTTGACCGGGGCGACGCCCTTGGCGCTTTTGGTGTTCGCGCCGATGCAATGGGCGACGGCGCAGCCGCGCCGGGCAAGGATGTCCAGGTCTGTCTCCTCCGCCAGGATGCAGTGGGCGGCGATGAAGTATTCGTCCAGAACTCCCAAGGAATCCAGGAAGCCGATCGGCGTCAACGCGTACTTCCCGCGGAAATGGGCGACTTCGTAATCCATCTCGCTGACGTGCATGGTCATCGGTACGCCGTGGCGGCGGGCCAGCTCCCAGGCTTCCATGATCTTTTCGGGGCTGTTGGTGTTGGTGCCATGGGGCGCGATCATAGGGGTGATCAGTTCGTCGCCGAGCCATTCGGGGATGAAGCGGGCGGCGTAATCCAGACCGCCGTAGGGGGCGGGGGCGTCGCAGACGGGGAAATCGATGACGGTTTCGCCGAGCAACGCACGCATTCCCGCTTCCTTCACGACCTTGGCGATTTCGCCTTCAAAAAAATACATGTCGACTATGGTCGTGGTGCCCGCCAGGAGCATCTCGCAGCAGGCGTAGCGGGCGCTCGCGCGGACTAGTTCGCGGGTCATCGCCGCCTCGAGGGGGAAAAGCAGGCGGCGGAGGCGGTCGGGGCAATCGTCGCCCAGGGAGCGGAAGGGTATCATTCCGACGTGGGTATGGGCGTTGACGAGGCCGGGGATCAGGATGCCTCCGTCCCCGTCGATGCGCTGGTGGCTTGGATAGCGGTCCGACAGGCTTTTTTCGCCCACGGCGACGATGGAATCGCCTTCGACGACGACGCAGCCGTCGGTCCATTCGTCGAAGGCCGCGTTCATGGTCAGGACCCTGACGTTATATATGAGGAAATTCATGATTCTCAACGATGCTTTGCGTCGACACGTCTACTAGACCCTTGTCGCTGATCTTCAGGTGCGGAGACACCAGCAAGGACAGGGTGCTGAACGACATGATCTCGTTGACGTGTTCGTAGCCGAGGGCGCGCATAGCCTTGCGCACCCCACGGATTTCCCGGGCCAGAGTCCCGATCGGGCCGTCGCTGACGATGCCGCCTATTTCCAGGTGCGCGTTGGCGACGAGCGTTCCGTCGCGCGCGACCAGATAACCGCCCTGCTGAGCGATCAGGGTATTGGCCGCCAGGACCATGTCGGAGACGGAGGTGCCCATCACCAGAAGGTTGTGGTGGTCATGCGCCCAGGTGGTCGCGACCGCGCCCTCCCCCGTCAAAGCACCTTCCACCCAGCCGAAGCGGAGCGGCGCCTCGCCTCCGTAGCGTTCTATGGCGACGATGAGGGATAATCCCGCCGAGCGCCAGTCGATGAGGCCATCCGATACTGCGCAAAGGACAGAAGTTTTCTCGGTGAAGGTGGATTTCGGGTCCAGCTTGATTGCGACGCAAGCGATTTCGGAGCCGGTGAAACCCTCCGGCGCGCTGACCTCGAACTCGGATTCGGCGAGCGGCTTGCGGCGCACGCTCGTCCTGAAATGCGGGGGGAAGACCGTTTTGGGTTCGGCGCCTTCAGCGCTTTCGGCACTAAGCATGCCTCCGGGCGCCGGGCCTCCGCGGACCAGGGGCCCGCGGATCAGGGGCCCGCGGACCAGGGGCCCGCGGACCAAAAGTCCGCGCTTGTAGACCGCCCTGATCGCGAAGCTGTCCGCATCGTCCAGCAGGATGAAGTCGGCGATGCGGCCTGGGGCGATGGCGCCCCGGTCGCGCAGGCCCATGTGCCGGGCGGGAATGTAGGTGGCGCAGCGGATCGCGTCCTCAGCGCTCATGCCCGCCTTGACCGCAAGGGCCACCAGGCGGTTCAGGTGGCCGGTTTCCAGCTGGTCGGGCATGACGTCGTCGGTCACCAGGCATACCTGGTCGATCAGCCCGTTGCCGAGGATAGCGGCGATGTTGGCGGCATCGATCGATTTCCGCTGCAGCTCGATAAACATGCCGTTGTCGATTTTTTCGATGATGGAAGCGGGCGTCTGTTGGGTATGGTCCGCCCAGACGCCCGCGGCGATGAAGGCGGACAGGTCCGCGCCCGAAATCCGGGGACAATGGCCTTCAACCGGGAAGCGCGGCTTGAGGCGGCGGAATTCGTCGATGACGCGCTTGGTCGGGCTATCCCCGCCGCGGATCAGCTCCGCGGCGTTCATCACCTCTCCCAGGCAGAGCACGCGATCGTCGGCGGCGAGGGCGGCCAGGTCGTCCGCGCCGATGCGGCCGCCGGTCGTCTCCAGCTCCGCGTTCGTGGAAGGGACGGAGGACGGAAGGCCCCAGAAAATGTCCAGTGCCGTCTCCGCGGCCATGAAAGCCCGGATGCCTTCCGCTCCGAAGACGTTGGCGATCTCGTGGGGATCCGCCACCACGGTGGTGGTTCCGTGGGGCAGGACCGCCCGGGAAAACTCCGACGGGATTGTCATGGAGCTTTCGATATGCATGTGGATGTCGACGAGTCCCGGAACCAGGAAGGCTCCGGAAGCATCCAGCCGAAGTTCGCCGGAAGGGACCGGGAGGCCGGCGCCGACCGCGGCGATGACGCCGTCGCTCACGAGGACGGATTTGTCCTCGAAGCGTTTACGGTAGACGTTGAAAACCCGGGCCCCTTCGACGATCAAACTATCGCTCTAGTTATTGAGCGTGCGGTTCCACTTGTCGGTCCATTCGGCCATCAGAGGATTCACGACGGCGAAATCCACAGGACGGGCGCGCTTGGCGACTTCGCCGTAGGTCTTGTTCTCGGCCACCGCGGGCGTCAGAACGACGGTAGCGTTGATCGGAGTCTCGTTCAGCGAGACGGCGGTCTTGGCCTGCAGCTGCTGGCTGATGCGCCAGTCGATGTACGCGTACGCGAGTTCCTTGTTCTTGGACGTCGCGACCACGTCGATGGTGTTGAAATTGGCGTAGGTTCCGGAAGCGGGAACCAGGAACCGGGCTTCGGGCAAGGCCTTGGTGATGATGGGAATGGCGAAGTCGCCGACTACGGCCGCGGTGATCTCGCCGCTGGAGAACATGTTGGCCAGGTCGGAGGACTTGGTGTAGGTCTTCACTATGTTCTTCTTGAGCTCTCCGAGGGCTTTGAAGGCAGCCTCGCCCTTGTCCTTGGCCACGGAAATCTTGGCGTAGTCGGCGGCAACGTACACCATCGCGGGACCGAAGGTGGTGGAGAGCGCGGGAATGGAAATCTTGTTGGCCAGCTCGGGCCTCCAGAGATCCGCCCATTCCTTGATCTCGAAACCGAGAGCCTTGGGATTGTAGATGATGCCGATGCTGTTGAGGGTATAGGCGGGGCCGAAGCCGTTCCCGGTCATGGAAGCCGCGCCGGGGAGCAGGTCCTTGGCGTTCGGAATCTTGGCGTAGTCGACCTTGGCGAACAGGTTGGCGGCATAGCCGTCAGCCGCCGCCTTCTGGGAAAGTTCGATCACGTCCACGGTGGAATTGGGGTTGGACGCAAGCTTGGTGTAGCGTTCGGCGGTGGTGCCGATCTCCAGCACGACCTTGCAATTGAACTGCTTTTCGAACGGCGCGTAGACGTCCTGCCAGAGGATATCCTCGCTCAGGCCCCAGGTGGAGACGATCAGCGTCGCGGGACCCTGGTCGCTGGCGCCTTCGGCCATCAGCGAGGCGGTAGAAGCGAGCGCGAGCGACAGGGCGAGCGCGAAAACGGCAACTTTCTTCATGTGAATCTCCTTCCGCGGCCAACGCCGCTAGCACAGCACGATTTTATTGGACGGGAAACGGGCGGATACCCGTTCTCCCTGTTCAAACGCAGGGTTCCTCGGCGCGTTCACCACAAGGCGTCCGATCTTGGTGGATAGCTCGTATTGGTAGCCGCGACCAAGGAAAGTACGCACCTCGACGATGCCGCTCACCTCGTTCCGTTCCCCCGGTTCCGCGCCCGACAGCGCGATGTCGTCAGGGCGGATGGCTCCCGTGCGGGAGACGAGATCCCCTTCAGGCTCCCGGCCGGGATCGACGTCGATCGCCTCCCCGTTCCCGTCCCGCCAGCGGCCCCGGCCGAGCTTGGTCAGGTCGAAGAAGTTGGTGAAGCCGACGAAGCGGGCGACGAATTCATTGGCCGGGCGGGAATAGATGTTTTCAGGCGAGTCGAACTGCTGTATCACGCCCCTGTCCATGATGGCTACCCGGTCGGAGATGGAAAAGCACTCCTCCTGGTCGTGGGTCACGAAGATCGTCGTGATGCCGAGCCTTTTCTGCAAGCGCTTGATCTCCACCCTCATGCCCAGACGCAGCTTGGCGTCCAGATTGCTCAGGGGTTCGTCCAGGAGCAGGAGTTCGGGCTCGATCACCAGGGCGCGGGCCAGGGCGACCCGCTGGCGCTGGCCGCCCGAAAGCTGCTTGGGATACCGCCGGCTTAAGGCTGAAAGGTCGGTGATATCCAGCATGGCCGCGACTTTCTTCGATATTTCGCCCGAGTCCAGTTTCCTGAGCCTGAGTCCGAACGCGACGTTCTCGAAGACGGTCAGGTGGGGAAAAAGGGCGTAGCTCTGGAAAACCAGTCCGAAATTGCGCTTGTGCACCGCGGTCCGGGTCAGGTCCCTTCCGTCCAGCATGAAGCGGCCGGCCGAGGGTTCGATGAAACCGGCGACCACCCGCAGGGTCGTGGTCTTCCCGCAGCCGCTGGACCCGAGCAGGGAGACGAGTTCTCCCCTTTCGATGCTCAGGTTCAGGTCCTGCAGGACCTGGGTTTTCCCGTCATAGCTTACCCGAATGTTCTCCAGCGTGGCGTACGACATGCATCCGTCCTATTTGGCCAGGGTTCCGATGCCCAGGGTTTTTTCTACGATGAACATCAGCACTATGGTGGTCAGCATCAGCAGCACCGAGATCGCCGAAACCGAAGGGTCGTAGCTGTATTCGATATAGGTCATGAGCGTCGTGGGCAAGGTGGATACCCCCGGTCCGGTCAGGAACATGGAAACGGGGATGTTGTTGAAGGAATTGATGAAGGCCAGCATGAAGGCGGCTACTATTCCGGAGGCTATGTTCGGGAGGACGACCTTGACGAAGGCCTGTCCCTTGTCGCAGCCGAGGCTCCATGCCACTTCCTCTATCGAGAAGTCGAACTGTTCCAGGCTGGCTCCGACCACGCGGATGATATAGGGGAGGACGACCAGGAAGTGGCCGGTCAGCAGGCCCGCGAAAACCGGCATGCGCAGCTTGATAACCAGGAACTGGAAGAGCGCGTAGCCGACGACGATGCCTGGCACGAAAGTCGGCGAAAGGAAAAAGGACCGGAGGAAAGCGTTCCGCCTGAATTGGGTCTTGCTCAACGCGTAGGCGGCAGGAATGCCGACCAGGAGGGCGAGCGCTGTCGCGTACAGCGCCAGCGCGAAGCTCAGCCTCAGGGAGGACATGAAGGAGCGGGAGGCGAAGATGGCGGCGAACCACTTCAGGGTGAAACCCTTGATGGGAAAGCGTATGGTGCTCGCCTCGCCGAAGGCCGTGGCCGCTATGATGAAAAGCGGAACCGCCAGGAAAAGGAATACCAGGATCGAGAAAAACGCCAGACCGTACTGTTTCCGCTTTCCCATCCCTACCTCCTGTCCAGGCGGCCGGCGGCGCCCTGCATGAGCTTGACGGCGGCTACCGTCATCACGATCATCACGAACGCGATGACGCCCGCGCCGGTCCAGTCCGAAAGGCTCATCGCGCGCTGGTAGATCAGGGTCGCCAGGAGCATGTTCTTGTTGCCGCCCAGCAGGTTGGGAGTCGTATATGCGGTTATCGCGCCGGTGAATACGAGCGTTCCGCCCACCAGGATCCCGGGCAGGCTCAGGGGAAGGACTATCTTCAAAAAGGCCAGCAGGCGGCTCGCTCCCAGGCTCTCCGCCGCTTCGGTCACGTCCTCCTCGATGTTGTCCATGCTCCCCACCAGCGTGATGAGCATCAGGGGCAGGAAGAGGTAGATTGTGCCGATAAGGACCGAAAAATCGGTATACAGCAGGGTTATCGGTTCATCGATCAAATTCCACTTGAGGAGCAGGGTGTTGACCACCCCGTTGCGGCCCAGGATGTTGATCCAGGCGAACGCGCGAACCACGGAATTGGTCAACAGGGGAAAGATGGAAACGGCCATCAGGAAGGATTTCATCCGCTTGCCCCGGCGGGAGATGAAATAGGCGGTCGGCACTCCAAAAATCATACAGACGAGGGTGGCAATCGATGCGATCCGTATGGTTCGCGCCAGGATTTTCAGATAATAGGCATCGGAAAAGAAGGCGAAGTAACGGCCGAGGGAAAGGCCGCGTTCCTGGAAGGTCGGCATCAGGATCACGACGAGGGGATAGAACAGGAAGACGGCCAAGAGCAGGACGCCGGGCGCGATCAGCAGGAAATATAGGGATTTCCGCATCGGCACTCCTTTTGCGGGAGTATAGTAACCGAACCAAGCGCTGTCAATCGAAGCTTTGTCCCGGGCGGGACTTCCGCGCGATGGATCGCCGTTCCGCGCGGTCAAGCAGGATGAGACCTCCCGAGGCGGACGCCGCGACGGCGAACATGACGAGCCAAAGCACGGGAATGCCCGCGGCGTGGATGATGTTTCCGCCGACGGGCGTGGAGAGCGCCCAACCGAAGCCTCCTATCACGGGAATGATGGAATTGAAGCGGCCGCGGTGGGACATCGGGGTGTGGTTGGCGATATAGACGTCCGAATTCGTGGCGTCGATGATTTCGCCCATGGTCCAAATGAAGGTGGATACGAAGAACAGGGCCGGCGATCGGACGAAGGCGAGCATTCCGAAGCCGACGGCGATCAATAGATACGAAAGGGCCACATTGACGATGGCGCGGTTCCGCTTGAGAGCGGCGATGAGGGGTGCCGTGAAAACCAGGACCAGCAGGGCGTTCAGGGTCATCAGGGACCCGTACAGGGCCGCGCCCTTGTCGCCGAAGAGCTTTTCGGTCTGCAGGGGCATCGCGAAGCGGTGCTGCGCGTATACGAGGCCGTAGGAGGCTCCGATGAAGACGAAGGCGATCAGGTAAGGCCGCGTGAGCGCCGCCGACACGAGGCCCCCGACGTGGGCCTTTTCCGAGGAGTCCGTCGCCAGGCTCGCCTGGATGGCCTGTTCGGTCGGCTTGGTCTCCGGGACGAATAAAGCGACGAGGGTGGTGGCGACCGCCACGGCTATGGCGTTTCCCCAGAACAGCCATTCGGGGGCGGCGTTGAACAGGAAGCCGGCGATGAGCGGCCCTATCGCGAAGCCGAGGTTGTGGCCAAGATAGTTCAGGGAAAAGGCGGCCTGGCGGTTCTCGGTCGTGGTCAGGTCCGTGTGCATGGCCATACGGGCGGGATCGGCGAAACCGTCGAAAATGACGTTGACCAGCACGAGCAGGGGTACAAGCGTGGCGGCGATGTTGCCGGCGGAGAAACCGCCGCGGGTGAGAAGGCCGCAGGGTATGTAGACGGAGGCCGCGAGAAGCTGGGCGCCTACGGCCACGATCTTGCGGCCGTAGCGGTCCGCGAGCCTGCCGCCGAGCAAGGCGCCTGGTAGGTAGGCCATCGAAGTGAAGAACATGAAGTTTCCCGCCTGCCGTTCGTCCAGACCGAGCTTCTTGGTGAGGAACAGGGTCAGGAAGGGAAAGACGAAGATGCCCGCCCCGTTGACCACGGTGGCGAAGAAAAGCACGTATACCGGAGGAGGAAGCCCCCGGTATAGCCGGAACATCGAAAAGAACCTGTTCTTCATATTCTTGGTTTTCATGGCTGGGCACAGGTTAGCCGCCCGTGCCTCCCCTTTCAAGCGACGGAACGGTTTGAATCGGTCGGTACTTTGACGAAGCGGGTCGCGGCGAAATTGGCGAGGGCGATGAGGGCGCCGGCGGCGAATACCCACTGGTAGCCGAAGGCATCCCAGAGCAGGCCGGCGGAAAGGGCGACGGCGATGGAGAAGATATGGTCAATGGAAATGCCCATGGCCAGCGTGGGGGCGATGTCCGCGTCGAATTCGGCCGTCTTCTTGAGCCAGGTGGAACGAGCCATGCCGAAAGAAAGGAGCAGGGAGTCGGCGACGTAACAGGCGCATACGACCGCGAAGGCGATCGAATCGGGGAAGATGAAGGCCGCGAAACCGTACAGCAGGCAGACCGGAACGAGCACCACCGCCTCAAGGCCCAACATGAAGCGTTCCCCGCGGGTGTCCACCGCTTTTCCTATCAACGGCTGCAACACGACGCCGGCGAAGCCCGCGGCGAAATACAGGGCCGCCAGCACCGAGGTCGGCTTGCCGTAGACCACCACGATCACCCAGGGGGCGAAGGTGATGAACAGCTGCTTGCGCGTTCCGAATAGGACCGATAGGAGATAGAAGAGGCCGTAACGCTTCTTGAGCACCAGGCGCGGTTCCTTCCTGTCGCGTTTGGCGGTCGACATCGAAGCGAGGGAAAGGCTCCCGACAAGAAATACGATGCCGGCGGCGACGAAATTCGCCTTGAAACCGAAGGCGAGGCGGTCCGGTCCGATGAGGGAGAAGCCGACGAACACCAGGGCGCCCCCCGCCAATTGGGCCAGGTTTTTCAGGGCGTTGGCGCGGCCGAGCAGGCTGCCCTCGTTCCCCGCCGTGGCGAGTTCCATTCCGATGGACTGGTTCAGCGGCAGGAACAGGTGCAGGCCGAGGCTGTACAGGAAGAGCCAGCCGGTCATCGCGGAGAAGGTCGGCGAAAGGTTCGCCAGCAGCATGATGCCCGCCGCCTGCATGACGAAGGAAAGCGCGCCTATCCTCCTGCCGGGAAGGAAGGCGAGAAGGGCCGCGATGAAGACATTGAGGAAGCCGGGAATCTCGCGCGGGAGCTCCAGGGCGCTGCGCGCCGCGGCCCCTATCCTGAACGTGGAGTTCAGGTAGTTGTTGAGGGATGAATCCACCATCGCGACCGCGAGTCCCATGCAGGCTATCGCGATGAAAAATTTCGTCTTGTCGCGCGCCGGATTCATCGTCAGTTCCTGAAACTGTGGATGGGCGCCGGAATGCGTCCGCCTCGGGCTATGAAGGCGTCGCTGGAGAAGGCATGCGTGGCCAGGATGGGCGCTCCTCCCAGGAGGCCTCCGAACTCCGCCCAATCGCCCGCTTTTTTTCCGGGAACCGGAATCACGCGGACCGCGGTCGTCTTGTTGTTGACCATGCCGATGGCCATCTCGTCGGCGATGATGGCGGCTATTGTCGAAGCGCTCGTATCGCCGGGCAGGGCTATCATATCGAGGCCCACCGAGCAGACGCAGGTCATCGCTTCCAGCTTGTCCAGGGTGAGCGATCCCGCGCGGACCGCGGCGACCATGCCCTCGTCCTCGGAAACGGGGATGAAGGCGCCGGAAAGGCCTCCGACGTGGGTGGAGGCCATCACCCCGCCCTTTTTCACCATGTCGGTGAGCAAAGCCAGGGCCGCGGTGGTTCCGTGGGTACCCGCGGATTCCAGGCCGAGTTCCTCCAGGATGCGGGCCACCGAATCGCCCACCTCGGGGGTCGGGGCGAGGGACAGGTCCAGGATGCCGAAGGGCACCCCCAAGCGGCGCGCCGCCTCCATGCCGACCAGCTGGCCCATGCGGGTGATCTTGAATGCCGTCTTTTTTATGGCGTCGGCCACTTCGTCGAAGCTCGCTCCCCGGTAGGCTTCCAGGGCGGCTTTGACTACGCCGGGGCCGGAGACGCCGACGTTCAGGGTCGCATCCCCTTCACCCGGGCCGTGGAAGGCGCCGGCCATGAAGGGATTGTCCTCGGGAGCGTTGCAGAAGACGACGAGCTTTGCGCAGCCCAGTCCGTCCAGGTCCGCGGTGAGCGCCGCCGCTTCCTTCACGATCCGGCCCATCTCGCGGACCGCGTCCATGTTGATGCCGCTCTTGGTGCTGGCGACGTTGACTGATGCGCAGACGCGGTCGGTAAGCGCCAAGGCACGGGGGATGGAATCGATGAGGCGCTGGTCGGAGGTCGTCATCCCCTTCTGAACGAGGGCCGAGAACCCCCCGACGAAGTCGATGCCCAGCTCCTTGGCGACCCCGTCCAGCGTGGCTGCCCAAGGAGCATAATCGACATCGTCCGAAGCCGCCGCCACGAGGGCGATGGGGGTCACGGAGACGCGCTTGTTGATGATGGGGATGCCGTATTCGTTTTCGATGTCGCGCCCTACCTTCACGAGGGGGCCGGCGACGCGAAGGAGCTTTTCCCTGATCATCGAACGGGATTCCTTGCCCGAGGCACGGGAACAGTCCAGGAGCGAGACGCCGAGCGTGATCGCGCGGATATCCAGCTTGTTGCGGAGGAACATGTCCACCGTTTCCTTGATCTCGAAGGGCGTGAACAGCATGCGTCCGCCCTAGATCCGGTGCATCGCGCTGAAGACGCGCTCGTGCATCACGCTGATGGAGACGCCCATCGACTCGCCGAGGGCGGAGAGTTCCGCTTTGACTTCCGAAAGGTTCTTGGTGGCGGCGGTCAGGTCGACCATCATCATCATCACGAAATTCCCCGATAGGACGGTTTGGCTGATATCCTCGATGTTGATGTCGCGCTCGGCGAGGAAGGCGCTCACCTTGGCGATGATGCCGACTTTGTCGTTGCCGACGACGGTCACGATAGCGTTCATTCGGATCCTCCGTTCGCCGAATAATATAGGAAGCCCGCCGTTTGGTCATCGTCCCTTCACGGGATTGACCGCGAAAGCCCCTCCCAATATCATGTCGGCCATGCTGATAGCCATAGCCCTCGCCGCTTATGCGGTCGTGCTTCTTTCCGTCGCCCTCGCCAGCCTCCGTTGGGGAGACAGCATGGAGAATTTCCTCGTCGCCGGTCGGAAGCAGCCGAAATTCCTGGTGGTCGCTTCCATGCTCGCCTCAACGATCGGAGGCGGCATCACCATCGGCACCGTCCAGAAAGCCCAGACCCTGGGCTTCGCGGCCTTCTGGTTCGTCGCGGCCGGCGGATTCGCCCATTTCCTGCAGGGGGGGCTGCTCTCCCGGAAGGTCCGCGAAAGCGAAGCCCTGACGATGGCCGACCTGGCCGACAGGACCGCCGGGTCCCTGGCGAGGACGCTGACCTCCGTCATCGTCCTCGTCACCTGGACGGGTATCGCTGCGGCTCAGTTCGTAGCGGTGGCGCGGGTGCTCGGAACCCTCGTGGGCTTTGACCACGCGACCTCCGTCGCGATCGCGGCTGCCTTCATCGTCGTCTATACCCTGATCGGCGGCCAGAAATCCGTGCTCCGTACCGATTTTTTCCAGTTCGGAGTGCTCGCCCTCGCATTGCTCGGCAGCCTGGCCTGGCTGTATTTCGCCCAGCCGCCCGCGCCGGACACGATACGGATCGACCTCTTCACCGCCGCTTTCGGTCCCTTGGACCTTTTATATTACGTGGTGGTGATCGGCGGATCTTACTTCATCTGCCCAATGATGTTTTCCCGCATCCTTTCGGCCAAATCCCCGGCCGACGCCCGGCGTTCTTCTTTCATGAGCGGCATCGGCATGCTCGGTTTCGCCTTGGTCCTTACCTTCATCGGCCTATGGGCGGCTGCGACCGGCTTCGACGCAGGCAAGCTGGATCCCCTGAACGCCATCGCCAAGTCGGTCCTGCCCCGCCCCCTCGGCGCGCTCCTGGTATTCGGGCTCCTGGCCGCCATCCTGTCCACCGCCGACACGGTACTGCTGACCGCGGCGGGGATAGCACAGAACGACCTGGTCAAGAAAAATTCGGTCCTGGGCGTGAGGTTGTGGACGGTCGCCGTCGGCGCGGTCGGCGCTTTCGTCGCCCTGTTCCACATGGACGTGATCGGCCTGCTCATGAAGACCTACAACGGATACACGGCCGGGCTCGTCCCCGCCCTTTTCGTGGCCCTGCTCTTCGCCCGATTCGAGAACGGAGCCTCACGGCGCCGTCCGTCCGCGGCGCTGTTCGCGGTCGCCATCGCGCTCGGCTATGCGCTCGGGCTTGCGGGCAGCCTGGCCGGCACGGGCGCGTTGTCCAAGATCCTGCCCCTCGTAGGCATGACCGTTTCGACCCTGCTTTCCCTGCTCGCATTCGGAACGGGCGAAGCCCGCGCGATGCGGACATAGGAGCGCGCCGCATGGAATACGAACCCATCCGCGCCCGTGCGCTGGAGCTTTTCGCGGCCGGCTATAACTGTTCCCAGGCTACCTTCGCCGCCCTCGCCCCATCCCTGGGTATGGATGAGGCCACCGCCCTGAAGACGGCCGCTTCATTCGGCGGCGGAATCGCGCGCAGCGGGGGCGTTTGCGGCGCCCTTACAGGCGCCCTGTTGGCCCTGGGCCTCAAGCGGGGCCAGTGCGACATTAGTCCGGAAATCAAGAATGCGATGTACCTTCGCGCCGGCGCCCTGATGGATGCCTTCGCCAAGGGCCGTCCGTCCGCCGACTGCCGCGACCTCATCGGCTGCGACCTGTCCACGGCGGAAGGCCGCGCCGCTGCCCTATCGCGCGACGTGCATAAAACGGTCTGCCGCGACCTCGTCGCCGAGGCTGTCAGGCTCGTCATCGAAGAACGCTAGAGCCTGCGGGGGCGGCGGCCGAATGCCGTTTATTTATTTTCCGGCAGGCCGTGTTCGATCAGGAAGATGTCGAGCACGGTCAGGAAAATGATGACGATCATGGGACCGAGCACCAGCCCGTTGAAGCCGAAGATCGAGATCCCGCCGAGTATCGAGAAGAAGATGATGAGCGGATGGAGCTTGATCCTGTCCTTCAGGAACAGGGGCCTGAGCACGTTGTCAAGGGTGGAAATGAATACGCCGCAGATGGCGAGGAAAATGAAACCCCCGACCGGGTCGCCGCCGAGGATCCTGAGCACGCCGAGCGGTCCCCAGACGGCGCCGGCGCCGATCATGGGTATGAACGAACAGAAGAACAGGATGATGGCGAGCGCGAGGGACCCTTCGATCTTGAAAAGGGAAAAGATCAGCAGGGCCATCAAGGCTTGGGCGACTGCGACCAGAATATAGCCGAACACGAGATTCCGGGTGATGTCGCGGAACTTTCCGACTAGTTCCTTCATATATTCGTTCCGGATGGGTACCGCCCGCACGACGAGCTTCAGAAGATAATCCCCGTCGACGTAGAAAAAGAAGAGCGTGAAGATCATGAAAACCAGGCTGATGAGGAGGAGTCCCAGATTCCTGGCCATGCCCGTGGAGAAGCGTACGAGCGTATTCACGCCGACGGATAGCGCCTCCGCGAGACGTTCCTTGAGGTCGAAGGCGGGAAGGTCCCCCGTGTCTATGCCGAGCCGCGAAAGGAATAGTGATACCGAATCGATTTCCCCGCTGAAAAAATCAGGATTGGCGTTGATAAAATCCCGCCCGGCACGGATGAGGATGGAGAGTTGCCTGGCCAATTGAATGAGGACGAAGGACAGGGGCAGGACGATCACGACGACCGAGGCGATGGAAAACAAGCCGGCGGCCAGATATCGGACGATGCGCGCGGTGCGCTTTGAAAGGTCCAACCCGCGGATGATGCGGTGATACAGGGGACTGAACATGATGTACAGCAGGGTCGACCAGAGCAATATCGTGAAGAAGGGCGCGAAAATCCGCGCTACGGCCGCGAGCAGGAGCAGGAATACCGCGGCGAAGAACCAGGTTTGTACTCGTTTAGATTCCATTCGGTCTCCTAAAGTCCGGCGAGGATGCGTTCCGCTTCCGTCCGGCGGGAAAAATCCGGTTTGCGTTTCAGGAGATCCGAGAGCCGTTGCTTGGCTTGGGCCGGATCCCCGAGTCCTGCGTAGGTCTTGCCCAGCTCGAAGGTCGCGTCCCAGTTGGTCGGCTCCAGTTTCACGAGTTCGAGGTACGCGTCGCGCGCCTTTTCCAGTTTTCCCGCGCCGACGTAGCCGCGCGCGAGGTTCAGGCGGGTCGTGCCGTTCTTCGGCTCCACGGCGAGCGCCCTTTCGTAATGCTCGGCGCTTTTTTCCCACAATTCCTTGCGCGCGTAGGCGGCGCCAAGGTTATTGTTGACTTCGAAAGCCTTGGGATCCACGTTGTAGGCTTCGATTAGGTAATCCAGCGCCTTGTCGGGAAAGCCGCCGGACAGGTACAGGCCGCCGAGGTTGGCGCGCGGTTTCACGTAGTTCTTGTCCAGGGCAGCCGCCTTTAGGTAGGCGGCTATGGCTCCGTCCACGTCGCCGGAAGCCTCGGAAGCCAGTCCGAGGGTATATCGGTAGACGGCGTTGGATTCCGCGGCGGCGACCGCCTTGCGGGCGTAGGAGACCGCCTCGTCGTTCTTGCCGAGGGCGATTTTGACGACCGCCATGTTGTAGTTCGTCTGGTCGTCCGCGGCGGAGACGGCCACGGCTTTGGCGAAGGAAGTTTCGGCCGACACGAAATCTCCGGCGGCGCTCTGCGCGGCGCCGAGCTCCCTCAGGGAAGCCAGGTCGTCGGGAGCGAATTTCAGGGCCTTCCCGAACGCCTCTATCGCGCCCTTGGTATCCCCTTTTCCGGAGAGCAGGCGGCCTATCTCGCGGTGCGCGCTGGCGTAGTCGGGTTTGACGCCAACGGCCTTGCGGTAGGCGGCCAGCGCCTCGTCCCTTTTCCCCAGCGCGCGCAGGGTGCCGCCCAGATTGTACCAGGCGGCCTCGAAATCGCTTTTCAGGGCCGTCGTGGTTTCGAAGGCGGCCCGGGCGTCGGCGAATTTCCGGGCATTGAAGTAAGCCCGGCCCAGTTCGAAGCTGTAGAGGTAGTTTTTGGGATCCAGGCGGCCCGCTTCCTTGAGTTCGGTAACCGCGTTGTCCCATTGCTTGAGGTCCCCGTTTATCTTGCCCAACGTATAGTGGGGGAGCGGCTGGTTGGAATCTGCCTTGATCGAATCCCGCGCGTAGCGGATCGAATTCTTGAGCGCATCCTGGCCGTCCTTTCCGTCCCTGTCGCGCGCGAAGCCGTCATACCAGGAGTCGGCGATCTCCGCCAGCTTCTGCCCCTGGAAGCGGGATTCACCTTCGGGTACCCGTGCGGCCGCTTCCTGGAAGCTCGTATCCGCCTCGGAATAGGCCCCTCTGGAAATGGCCGACTTGCCCTGCGAGATGAGGTCGTTCACGATCCCCATCTTTTCCTGGAGCTCTTTCGATTTTTTGGCTAATTCCTCTTCCTGTGTTTTCTTGCGGGCCGCCGCCGCTTCCGCCTGGGCTTTCCGGGCGGCCTCCTCCTCGGCCCGGGCGGAAGCGGCCGCTTCGGCGGCGCGCTTGCGCTCCTCCTCCGCTCTGACGCGGACTGCCGCCTCTTCGGCCGCACGAGCGGCAGCCGCTGCCGCGGCCGCCGCGGCTTGCGGCGACTGGGCGGCAACCTTGGAAACGGATTCCACCGCCTTTCCGATCTGTTCGAGCGCGGTTGAAACGGACTTTTCGTCGGATCGCTTGGCGGCCGCCTCGACGGCGGATTTTTCGCCTTCAAGTCCGCGCTTGGCGTCTATCGCAGCGTCCCTGAGCCGCTTGGCCTCCGCGTCGGAAGCATCCGCGATCAGGAGCCTGTCCAGCAGGTCGAGCGCGCGCTGGTATTCGCCCTGATCCACGTAATCCCGCGCGAGGGCGAGGGTGTTCGCCCTCGACTTGGCTTCGCCGCGGCCCGAACCGAGGACCATCAATGCGCCTCCGCCCAGCGCCAGCGCCAGAATGACTGCCGCGACCGCCGCCCATATCACCAAAGGCTTCTTCCCGTCGGACTTTTCGCCGGATTTCATGCCGCCATCCTTCTCGTCATCGCTCATAATTCCCTATCCTCCCGGTCCGTCGCCCGCGCTATTCCAGCACGAACTCCCCGTCGTATTGCAGGACCTCTTCCGATCCGGCGGAAAGTCCCCGCGTGTCCTCCGCGGCGGCCTGCAGGGAGGCCGAGACCTCGTCCAGCAGGCGTTTCCTGCGATCGGCTTCTTCCTTCACGACGAGCGCGGCCTCTTCCGTGCGACGCGCTTCGGCGGTGAACTCGTCCCCGATGAGGGCTATCAACTTTTCGATATCCGGCCGCTTCGGCGAATCGGGAACGAGCTCCAGATATTTTCGGTAATCGTCGACGGCTTCACGGAGGGAGCCTGTCCTGATGCGCGCGTTGGCGCGGTTGAGCCAGGCGCCCGCCAATCCCGGGTCGGCGACCAAGGCCTGGCTATAATACGGCTCGGAAAAGGCGGCGGACCCCTTGGCGAAGTAGATGTTCGCCAGGTTGAAGGCCATGGTCGCCTGCAGGCTGCCCGCGCGGGGCAGGGCCTTCCGGAGGGTTTCGATGGCCTCGTCGATTCGGCCAACCTGGAGGTAGGCCAGGCCCAGGTACAGGCTCGCCTTGGCGTTCGCGGGGTCTTCGCGCACGGCCTTCTCCAGTGACGGAACGGCATCGGCCGCCTTGTCGCGCATGAACAGATCTTCACCGCGCGCGAAGGAGACGGCCGCGGTATCGGCGGCCTGCGCCACCGCGGCGGACGGAACGATAATGGTCGCAGCCAGCAGCAACAGAGTCCCGCGGACGATTTGACATGATTTCGTAAAATAACTAATCTTCACGGTTGTAGGATACCACGGGAGAACGAGGAGCGTCATGACCGGTTTGGTGCTATTGATCATTCTTCTAGGTATCGGCATAGGGTTCCTCTCCTTCGTGATAGTCCGGTCCGTCATGATTCCCAAGCGGGCCGAGATGATCGTGGCCCTCCTGAAGCAGGGCAAGATCCAGGCGGCGGTGAAAGCCGCCCGCGCCATCATCGCCAAAGACCCCCGCAACGCGGAGGCCCACTACATTCTCGGCCAGGCCTACCTCGTCGAAAACAAAGGCGAGCTCGCCCTCATGGAATACAAGACGGTCAACCAGATCGGCGCTTTCGGTCCGGGTCTGCCGGAAACGGAATTCCGGCGCAAGATGGCCCAGCTGTACGACCGCTTCGGCCAAGCGGAGGAGGCGCTCAAGGAATTCCTGCTGCTCGTGAAGCTCGAACCTTTCCAGGCCGACCATTATTACTGGGCAGGCAAGCTCTTCGGAGACCGCAACCGCGCAGACATGGCCTTGGACTATCTGCGTAAGGCAGTGGAGCTGGATACGCGCCATGGGAAGGCCCACTTCGAGCTGGGTATCCGCCTGTACCGGGAAAAGAAACCCGTGGAAGCCAAAGCCGAGCTGGACGCCTCGCTGAAATACGATTCGGACAACGCCCAAGCCTATTTCTACCTCGGAAAACTGCAAAAGGAATCCCACGATTACGTGGCGGCCCTACTGTCGTTCGAAAAAGCCCAGCGGGATCCCGAGTACAAGGCCAAAGCCCTCGTGGAACGGGGCGGCTGCTACATGAGCATGAACAGCATGGAGAAGGCGATCCCCGAACTGGAGCGGGCCGTCCGCAGCGCCAGCGACGAAGGTTCCACCGAAGCCCTGTACGCCCGATATTTTCTGGCCATGTGCCACGAGAAACTCAGGGATCTGGACAAGGCTATTGAGCAATGGGAAAAAATCTACGCCAAAAAGGCGGGTTTCCGGGATGTCGCGGAGAAACTGGCTCATTACCAGGAGTTCCGCACCGACGATAAAATGAAGGATTACCTCACCTCCAGCCAGGAGGAATTCATCGATTTCTGCAAAGCCATCGTCACCCAGGGCATGTCGCTCCAGGTTCGGGACGTATCCGACATTCCCAACGGTTGCGACCTTATCGCGGTCGAAGGAGACTCCGCCAAGTGGCTGAACGCGCGCAAGATGCCCCGGCTGATCCGGATGATGCGTTCGCCCGACATAATCGACGATTCCATGGTCCGAGCCCTGCTGGAACAGATGAAGAAGCTCAACCTTACGCGGGCCGCCATCGTGACGAGTTCCGGCTTCTCCCGTTCGGCGACCGAGTTCGCCGATTCTCGCCCCCTCGATCTTTTCAATAAGGATCAACTCCAGGAGTTGCTGGAGAAAGTCGACCTGTACGGATCCTCGCGTCGTTCATGAAAATCCTTTGCATCTCCGACCAGATCGACCCTCTCGTCTACAGCGCCGCGCTCAAGCAGCGGTTCGGTGACGTCGATCTGGTCATAAGCGCGGGCGACCTGCCCATGGATTACCTCGGATTCATCGTCTCCACCCTCAACAAGCCCCTGCTCTTCGTTTTCGGCAATCATGACCTGAAGGAATTTTCGTATTACTGCCCGGAACCGGAAGATCGCCTGCGCGCGCGGAATTTCCGGGACGGGACGGATGCTGTCGGCGAATCGGGCGCGATCCATATCGGATTCAGTACCCGACGGGAGTGCGGACTCCTGTTCGTCGGCCTCGGCGGATCGTTGAAGTACAACAACGGCCGGAATCAATACAGCGAATTCCAAATGAGGCTGAGAATTCTTCGCCTGATCCCCTCGCTCTTGTGGAACCGTCTCTTCCACGGTCGTTTCCTGGATATACTGGTGACGCACGCGCCTCCGCGCGGTATCCATGACAAGGAGGACGCCTGCCACCGGGGCTTCAAGTCCTTCCTCTGGTTCATGAAGACATTCAAACCGGCCTACCTGGTCCATGGCCATATCCACCTGTACGATCTTACCGCCCTGCGTTCCACGCGCTTCGGGAACACGCTCGTCGTCAATGCCTACAGCCATTACCTGATAGAAATCGGAGATCGCGCATGAGCGATATGCACAGCATCCAGGCATCCGAGGATTTTTCCAAGGCGCGGGGCCGAGCCTTCCTTTCGCGCATACAGCATTTTCTGGACGCGGATAAGGACCGCCTGCTTTCATTCAGCGACGTGAAGGAAATCCTGAAGCCGAAGAACGAAACCTACCGGGGCATGCGGACGGTTTCCATCGACCTGATCGTCGGCAGCGAAGGCCGGTACCGCGATTTCACAAAATTCTTTCTGCCCAAGGCCGATCACCTGCGTTCGCGCTGGGAACGCGTGGACATGGCCCATCTGAAGGACATCATTCTTCCTCCCATTCAGTTGTACGAGATAGGCGGGGTCTACTTCGTCCGGGACGGGAACCACCGCGTCTCCGTCGCGCGGATGCAGGGTACCGAATCCATCGACGCCGAAGTGACGAGCCTTTCCAGCGAGATCCGCATCGATCCCTCCATGGACGCGGACGCCCTGCGCAGGGCGGTCGTCCAATACGAAAAGGACCTCTTCTACGAGAAGACCTCTTTCGGTGAATTGACCGAATGCGATGACATGGACTTCACCGCGCCGGGGCGCTACGACGTGATCTACAACCACATCCTCGTGCACAAGTATTACCTGAACGAAAGGGCGAACGGGGAAATCGGCTTCGCAGACGCCCTCGTGTCCTGGTACAACAACGTGTACAAGCCGATCATCGACATCATTATCGAGGACAGGCTCTATTCCCGCTTCCCGGGCCGCACGCCGAGCGATCTGTACGTCTGGATCGTGAAGCATTGGGATTTCCTGAAACGGAAGTACGGAGTCCTGTATTCGGTGACGGAAGCCGCCCGTGATTTTTCTTCCAAATACGGGAAGGATCGCATGACCGCCTTCCGGGAAGCGTTTGCCGCGCTCGCCCGCCGTATCTTCGGCGGGGGACGCTGAGCGCGGGCCATGGCCGTACTCTCAATCCAATCCCATGTCGTTTACGGGCACGTCGGAAACGATGCGGCCGTCTTCCCGTTGCAACGCCTCGGACACGAGGTCTGGCCGGTTCATACCGTGCAATTCTCCAACCATACGGGCTACGGAACCTGGCGGGGATCTGCTTTCGGCGCCGGCCACGTATGGGAACTTATCCGTGGCATCCAGGAGCGCGGCGTGCTCGGCGACTGCCAGGCCGTCCTTTCGGGCTACCTCGGCAGCGCCGAAACGGGAGAAGCGGTGATCGATGCGGTCGCCCAGGTCCGCAAGGCGAATCCGCGCGCGGTTTATTGCTGCGATCCGGTCATGGGGGACGACGGGAAAGGTTTCTTCGTCAGCGCCGACATTCCGGAACTATTCGCCTCGCGGATCGTGCCGCTCGCGGACATCGTCACCCCGAACCGCTTCGAACTGGAGGCGCTCGCCGGTATCCCGATCGGATCGATGGCGGACGCCCGGAAGGCCGTCGCTCTGCTGCACGCCCTCGGTCCCGGGGTGGTGCTCGTGACGAGCTTCCACGAGCGGGCAGGTCCGCGCGACGACGGAACCGTAGCCATGCTCGTCTCCGACGGCAGCGGGCAACGCCTGATCAATACTCCGCGCCTTGACTTCTCCACGGCGCCGAACGGCACGGGCGATTTGACGGCTGCCCTTTTCCTCTCGCGGTGGCTGAAGACCCGCGATTGCGAGGAGTCCCTGGAGTACGCGGCCGCCGCCGTCTGGGCCGTGCTGGAGCGGACACTGAAGGATGGAGGACGGGAATTGGCCCTGGTGAGCGCCCAGAAGCTCATCGAGAATCCGGAACGCCGTTTTTCTTCGATTGCCCTTTGATCAGGTCCGCAAGCTCCTCCTTGGAGAATTCATACCGGCTCGCGCAGTTGTGGCAGACGAGCTCGGCCGGATGGGGACCCTCCTCCAGCATCTTTTCCAGTACTCCGCCCTGCAGGTGTCCGAGGAACAGGGAGAAACGATCCTTGGAGCAGTCGCAGTCGAAGGCGATCGGGCCCTCCTCCAGGATTTCCGTCTCGAAGGCATCGAACCATTCGGCGAGCAGTTCTTCCCTGTTCCGCCCCAGCGAAAACCATGACCCGAGCGACGGCAGCTCCGCGAGCCGGACTTCCGCGTCGGCGACGTCCATCTCCTTGGCCCCAGGCATCGCCTGCAGGAACAGGCCGCCCGCGCCCGCGACGCGTCCCGCCTTGTCGAAGCGGACGCTCAGCGCCACCGCCGTTCGCGTCTGTTCGGAAACCAGGAAGTATTCGGTGAGGTCCTCCGCGATGCGTCCGTATTTCAGGGCGACGGTTCCGGTGAATTGCTCCGCTCCAGCCCTATGGCGGATGACCGAGAGCGTGCCCTCCCCGATGAAGGGTTTGAGGTCGAAACTCCGCAACGGCGTTTCCAAACGGACGGCGTCGTTGAAGAGGTATCCGCGTATGCTGCCGTCCCAGGTGGACTCGACGGAAAAGCCGCGCAGGACGCCGGAACAGTCCATGCGCAGCGTGGCCCGGTCTCCGTCCTTCAGCGTCACGGAAAATAGGCCGGCCGCCAGGTAAGCCTGGCCCAGGGCGAGGGTTTCCAGCACGCCGAGTTCGTGGTTGGCGCGCATGCGGGCGACCATTGAAGTACCCGCGAGAACGGCGCCGCGCACCGCTCCCCCCATGAGGGAAAAGCGGGTCACGCCGTCCGGAGCCAGCGCCCCGATCCGCTCCAGGAGTTCGGTATCCGCGATGGGTGCTCTATTCATGCCCTATGCATAGCCCGGCCCCGCGGTCTTGGTCTATACTCGTTTGATGTCCGCCGCCCAGCCACGGCTTTTCTCAGACTTCATAGGTCCCGATGCCGACCGCTTCGCCATTTTGTACTCGATGCTCATGGACGGAGGTCTGGAGCCGCTGGTGGCCGAGCTTTCCGGGAGCCGTCATCTGGTGGTCGGACCGCGCGGGAGACTCGGACGGATCGGGCGGCGAGCAAAGCCGCGGACCGTCCTTCTGGCGCACTACGACCGCGCGGCGGGCACTCCCGGCGCCAACGACAATTCCGCCGCGGTTTTCCAGTTGGCGGAGGCGGCCGCGCGATTGCGCGCCGAGGGAAAGGACGGATGGCTCGCGGTCTTCACCGACAGGGAGGAAGCGGCCGGACGGGACGGGGCCAAGGGCCAGGGCGCCTACGCGCTCGCCGAGGGACTGAAATCCCTTTCGCTTTCAGGCGCCGACGTCTTCATCTTCGACGCTTGCGGCAGAGGGGATACCCTCATCGTGTCGACCGCTGTCGACGCCCTCCTGAGCGAAGAAGGAAGCGGCGGAAACGGCAGGACGCTTTCGGCCATCCGATCCCTCCGGGAAAAGGCTCTGCGCGCGGCGGAGACGAGCGTCGGGTCCCGCGTGATGCTGGCGCCGACGCCCTTTTCCGACGACGCGGGTTTTCTTGCGGCGGGCATCGCCGCCCAGACGGTGACCCTGCTTCCCGCCGGGGAAGCGGCCGTCCTGACCCGGGCGTCGCGGAACGCGGGCATTTCTTCCAGAGCCCTCGTCAGCCGGGAAAGAGGCGGTCCGGAAAAAGAAAAAAGGCTCCAAGACGCGTTCCCGCGCACATGGAGCCTTCTTCATACGGCCTCGGACGATGCGGCATCGTTGACCTTTTCTTCCTTCCCCATGGTCGTCCGCTTCGCCGTTGCCTTATGCGGCTGATTCACGCCTTAAGCAATGCCGCATAGGCCTCGATCGCGGAGTCGCCGGACGTACCGGAGAGAACCTGCTTGGTCAGCAACTTCCCGAGCTGCACGCCTTCCTGGTCGAAACTGTTGAGATTCCACGCGAAGCCCTGGAACATGACCTTGTTTTCGAAGTGAGCCAACAGGGCTCCGAGGGCCGCGGGCGTCAGGGACTTTCCGAAGATGAGGCTGGAAGGCCTGCCGCCGGGGAATTCCTTGTTGCCGTTCGCGTCCTTTTTCCCTTTGGCGAAAGCGATGATCTGGGCGACGAGGTTGGCCTTGAGCTTGGTCTGGCTGGATGAACCGTCCACTTCGACGTCCTCTCCGCGCAGGCTGTCCTGGAAGCCGACGAACTGCAGGGGGACGATATCGCTTCCCTGGTGCAGCAGTTGGTAGAAGGAATGCTGCCCGTTCGTGCCGCTTTCCCCGAACACGACAGGACCGGTGGCATAGGCGACAGTCTTGCCGGCCCGGTTGACGCGCTTGCCGTTGGATTCCATGTCCAGTTGCTGGAGGTGGGCGGGGAAACGGTTCAAGGATTGGCTATACGGAAGGACGGCGGTCGTCGGATAACCGAGGAAGTTCCGTTCCCAGATGCCGATGAGGGCGTCCAGCAGCGCCGCGTTCTTGCGGATGTCCTTCTGCAGGGCCCCGAGGTCGGCTTCGTGGGCGCCGCGGAGGATTTCGGAGAAGGTTTCCTTTCCGAACGCGAGGGACAGGATGACGCCGCCGACCGCCGAGGTGGAAGAATAGCGTCCGCCGATGAAATCGTCGATATAGAACGAATCCAGATACGCCGGATTCCGTGCCAGGGGGCTGGTCTCGCTCGTGACCGCCACCATATGTTTGGTCGGATCCAGGCCCGCCTTCAGGAGGCGCGCCTTCACGAACAGTTCGTTCGCCAGGGTTTCCTGGGTGACGCCGCTCTTGGAGACGAGCACGAAAAGCGTGCGGGCCGGATCGATGCGGGCCATGACCTGGGCGGCATCGTCGGGATCCACGTTCGAGATGAATTGTCCCGCCATCTTCCGCTTACCGTTGGCGTCCGCCCAATTTTCGAGCGCAAGGTACAGGGCCCGGGGTCCCAGGTCCGATCCGCCGATGCCGATCTGGACCACGGTGGTGAACGCGTCTCCGCCTGTTCCCCGGAGGGCGCCGGAATGGACCTTGTCGGCGAAGACTCCCAACCGTTCAAGTTCATGTTCGTAAAATGCGCCGAGGTCGCGGCCCTCATGGACGACCGCCTTTCCGCAACGCCCCCTGAGCAGCTGATGAAGCACGCGCCTGCTTTCGCCCGTGTTCATGAACTCTCCGTCGAGCAGCTGTGTATATTTCCCTATCAGCTCCTGTTCGTCGGCAAGGGCCTGGAGTTCGTTAAGAATGCGCTCGTCCACCGCTTTCGCGGCCCAGGAATAGGTCAGGCCCGCGCCGATCGGTATCTGGGCCTGCCGGACCCGCGCCGCGTCCAGGATTACGGAAAAATCGAATGGCTTTCCCTTGGGCGCGAGCGAAAGCAACTTGGAGTACGCGGAAGACGAGTCAAGGTTCGAATAGGCGATCATTGCAACTCCTCGGACCGATCCGGCGAACTTGAAGTTCGGGCGAACTACATGTTCCTGCGGTCAATCCTCCAATTCGGGGATCTTTTCCTTCATCTGGGCCAGGAAATCCTCTCCGCTCACATCTTCCCTGAGGCATACGAAGACGGTATTGTCGCGACCGGCGATCGTGCCAAGCACTTCGTCGAGGGCGAGGTTGTCCACCGCCAGGGCTACCGAGTCCGAGTGGCCGGAATAGGTTTTGATGACCGCCATGTTGAGGGACCAATCTATGGAAATATAACCGCGCAGGAAATCCTGCGCATAGGTGCGTTCAGTTTCCTGCCTGTCGTCGTCTCCGGGCAAGGAATAGACATAACCGTTATGGCCGTCCGATATTTTGCCCACCTTCAGGAGTTTCAAGTCCCTGGAAAGCGTCGCTTGCGTGACGATGAAGCCTTCCTTCTGGAGGTGCCCGAGGAGGTTTTCCTGCGATTCGATCCTGTATGTCTTTATGAGCTTTCGTATCGCCTTCAGGCGGGCGAGTCGTTCTTTCACCATGACCCCACGAATAAATATTCCTGTACTCTGCATAAAGATACGACTTGAAAGATTTTTATTCAAGCCCCGGCGACCGGCGGGCTTCCGTTTCACGCCGCTCAAGAGCGGAGACCCGACCGCCGATAGTAGAATCGGAGGCCTTTTTGGATAACGACGGCAAGCAGGTACCGGCTCCCTTTCCACCGCATTTCGACCCGGAAACCGCCGAAGGCACCCATTCCGTGGTGCTCGGTCCCCGACGGGACGACGGGACCCTCCAGATCGATATCCCGGAAGGCAATCTCGAAGCGCACGCGGACTTCCTTCCGCCGTATGGGGAAGGTCAGCCGCTCACCCCCGAGTATATCGCGGCCATGCTCGAACGGCTCGGCATCGTTTACGGCATAGATTGGACCACGATACAGGACACGGCGCTGGAATGCAACCTGAATCGAAAGACCGTCCGGTCCGTCGTCGTGGCGCGGGGCGATTCGCCGGTCGACGAGGTCAGGGAATACTTCGAGATCGAATCCGGTTTCAAGGAATGGCCCCGGCTTCCCGACGGGGACGTGCCGCGCGTCGATTACCGAGAAATATCGCCCTTCGTCGTCGTAACGAAGGGGCAACCGCTCGCACGGCTCGTGAAGGCAGTAAAGGGACGCGAGGGCAAGGACATATTGGGCAACGTCATCCCGATGCCCGTCAAGAGGCCTGAAGGAATGACGGCCGGACCGAACGCCCGCGTCTCCGGCGAAGAGATCATTGCATCCTGCGACGGGCGTCTCGTCCAGAAGGGAACGGAACTTGCGGTCGAAGAAGTGCTGGCGGTCAAGGGAGCGGTGGGCTACAAGACGGGTCATATCGCCTTTCCCGGCGACGTCATCATAGACGGGAACGTGGCCGACGGATTCAAAGTGTATTCCGGCGGATCCATCGTCGCCAAGCAGACCTTCGACGCGACGGATGTCGTCGCCAAGAAAGACCTCATCGTGGCCGGAGGCATCATCGGACGCGGACGGGCTTCCATACGGGTTGGAGGGTCGATCCGCACGAAATTCATCCAGAATTGCCATGTCGCCTGTCGCGGCCCTATCCTTGCGGGCATGGCGGTCATCAATTCCCAGATCTACACCCTGCAGATCCTGGACCTCGGAGACAAGGGTCGCATCGTGGGCGGCGAGGTCTATGCAGTCCACGGGGTCCGCGCCGCAGGCATCGGTTCCGAATCGGGTAAATGCACCCGCATCCACTGCGGAGTCGATTTCACCGTCCAGCAAGATCTTGACCGATTGAACGAACGTATGAGGATCGCCTCAATGAAGCGGGCCAAAATACGGGAGAGGCTCGAATCGGAAGAGGACGAAGCCAAGCGCGCGACCCTGCTTCAATTTGATGAACGTCTTGAGAAGGATCTCACGGAATCGGGGAACCGGATCGGCAATCTGCTCGGGAATGTTGACGCCGACGAGAAGGCCATCGTCGAAATATCGGGCGAAGTCTCCCCGGGGACGATCATCGAGATATGCCATATCGCCCTCGTCGTGGAGAACCCGCTGAAAAAGGTACGCTTCCGCCTGGACAAGCTGAAGGGCCGCTTGACTCACGAAAGCATGTAGGACGCCCGACGGATGGGCGGTCCGGCGCTTGCCCGGCTCCGCGCTGGATGGTATCTTCTCATTCGGAAATAATCTTCACGGGGAGGCGCAGGTGTACAAGGTCGGGATCGCGTACCTTCTATGGCTTTTTTCCGGTTTCGGCGCGCTCGGCTTCCATCGATTCTACCTGAACAAGCCCGTGACGGGCGTGCTCTGGATCATGACCGGGGGCTTGGGCATGGTCGGATCCGCGTACGATTTCTTCACCCTCCCCAACCAGGTCCGTGAGGCGAACATCCGCGCCGAGGTGAGGAAAGCCCTGGATATGGGCGCGCGCGGCTCCCTCGCCGCCCGCTTCGGTTACACGGCGGAGGATCGCTCCGAATACCGTCAGAAGGAAAGCCTGGAGCGCACAATCCTGAGGGTCGCCAAGAAGAACGCGGGCCTCGCGACGCCGAGCGAGGTCGCCCTGGAATCCGAAGCCACGATAGAAAACGCGAGGGCCGCCCTGGACAAACTGGCTTCCAAGGGCTTCGCCGAACTTCGCGTCAGGAAATCCGGCGCTATCGTCTACGCCTTTCCGGAATTCATGTCCGACGATTCGCCCTTCGAAGATTTCTGAGGATTCCGCGGTTTCCTCTTCTCATCGTTTCAGGGCTACCACCGTCTTTCCGTAGCCGCCCTCTTCGGGTCGTGAAAAATGGTAATCGGCTACGCCGGGATGGCTTTTAAGATAGTCGTGCACGCCCCGCTGCAAAATACCGTCGCCTTTGCCGTGGATCACCGAGAAATCGTACAAGCCCGTGAGAGAGGCCGCGTCCAGCTGGCGGCGCAGGGCTTCCAGGGCTTCCTCCAGCCTCATACCGCGCAGGTTCAGCTCCAAGCTCGCGCTCGTCGTGCCGGCGAGATCCGCCTGCATGATTTCGACGCGGCGGACCGGCTCGGCGCTCGAAGTCGGGATGAGTTCCCGTTCGGGCAGCGTCATCCTGAGCGCCCCGATCTCGACGTCCCAAAAACCCCTCTTGCCCGCGCGGAGCACCTTTCCCCGGCGCCTGGAGGGACCGGCGAAAACGTCGATGCCCGGTTCGATGCGCAAGGGAATCTCCGGCTCCCCGCCCCCTTCCCCTCCGCGGGTCTTATTCCGCTTCCCGCCGGATCCGGATGAGGCATGGGCGCGTCCCTCCCGTTCCTCCGTCGCCGCGGCCTCCCGCAACGCGCCGAGATCGGCATCCAGGCTTTCCGCCTCCGCTTCGAAGCGCGCATCCTCATCCATGATGGATTTCTCGAAGCCGGCGATGAAGTCCTTGACCTTGAGGGTCTTCTCGCGGGTCATCTCGCCTTCCCGCAATTCCCGGACCAGGTTCTCCAAAGTCTTGCGGCTTTCGTTCAGCAGTCTCCGCAGGCTCCCGATGCCCTGCTCCTTGAGTTCGGATTCCTTCTGCCGCAGCCTCAGTTCGCGCAGGTCGATCCTCCGGCGGTCTTCCCGCAGCAGGACTTCTTCCTTGCGCCGCGCTTCGGCCTCGTCCTGGAGTTCACGGTGCTTGGTCTTCAGCCCGATGATGAGGGCCGAAACGTCGGCGCGCTCCTCGTCAAGGTAGCCGCGCGCGCGGTCCACGATGGAGAGGTCCAGTCCGTTCCTGGAGGCGATATCCAGGGCGCGGCTTTCGCCGGGTACGCCCATCAAGATACGGTAGGTCGGCGAAAGCGTCGCGGCGTCGAAGTCCACCGACGCGTTGACGACGCCTTCCTTGGAGTAGCCGTAGTTTTTGAGAATTCCATGATGGGTGGTCGCCAACAGGCGCGCGCGGACCGCGATGAAATGGTCCAGAAGGGACATCGCGATCGCGCTGCCCTCCTCGGGGTCGGTGCCCGATCCCAATTCGTCCAACAAGACCAGGGATCGATCGGTCGCGGAGGCGACGATGGAGGAAATATTGGTCATGTGGGCCGAGAAGGTCGACAGCGACTGGCTTATCGATTGCTCGTCCCCGATGTCCGCGTAGACGCCGTCGAAGACGGGCAGCGCCGTGCCTTCTTCGGCGGGCAGGGCCAGAGCGAACTGGTTCATGAGGGCGAAAAGGCCGACGGTCTTCAGCGCCACCGTCTTGCCGCCGGTGTTCGGACCGGTGACTATCACGATGCGCGTGGCCGCGTCCATCGCTATGTCGATGGGCACCGCTTTGGATCCGAGCATGGGATGGCGCGCCTTGCGCAACTCGAGCTTGCCGGAAGCCGAATCCGCGAATGCTCCGCGCGTTTCGAAGGAATAGCGCGCGCGGGCGCACAGGCCGTCAAGGATTATCGTGCGCTTCGATAGGTCGGCGAGTTCGGCGGCCTTCTCCCCGATACGGGCGGTCATTTCGCGCAGCACGCGGGCGACTTCGGCCTGCAGTCTCCGCTCCTCCATCAGGATGTCGTTGTTCTTCTCCACGACATCCTCAGGCTCCACGTAGATCGTCTGCCCCGTGGCGGACACCTCGTGCACGATGCCCTTCACGCGGTTGCGGTAATTCGCCTTCAGGGCCAGCACGATGCGTCCGTCGCGCTGGGTCGGCACGTCGGACTGGAGCATCCGGCGCGTCTCGTCGTCGTTCAGGTAGCGCGCGGTAGTCGCTTCCAGCTCCCTGCGCAACGAGGCGATGCGCCGCTTGATCTCACGGAACTCGGGAAGGTCCCGGAGGGTGCCGTCCTTGTCTACGACGCGGAATACCTCGCGGGCGACCGCTGAACAATCGCTCGCGTCGCGGACCAGCAGGCGCAAGCGTTCGCTGGAACCGTCCCCGGAAACCCATGAGATCAAGGCCGTCGCGGCGAGCACGAAGAGTCCCAGCGCGTACGCCTCCTCCAGTTCCAGGGAGGCGCCGTCCTTTCCGAGGCGCGGCAACAGAGGTCCGATGGAAGGGATATTGGCGCGGTTCTCGGCCTTGCCGCGCTGCAGGAGTACGACGATATCTGCGACGGTGGCCTTCAGATCCCGTACAGCGTCGGGTTCGGTGAGTACCGGATCCTGGGCGACCGCAGCCGCCGCTTCCTCGCTCATGCAGCGCAGGGCGACACGCTCGCGCACAAGGGCGAATTCAAGCAGCCTGAGGGTTTTTTCGTTCATGTTTTCCTGTATCCGGGCGAACGCGAAGCGAGTTCTTCCTTGATCCGGAGGTAGCTCTCGTACCGATCCTCATGGATGACGCCTGCGGACACGGCTTCCATGATCCTGCAGCCCGGTTCGGTCTGGTGGGAGCATGAAGCGCCGAAGGTGCAGGTGCCGACGATCGGGGCGAATTCGCGGAAATGGGAGGCGAGGTCCGCGGCGCTCGTTCCGTCGGGCACGAGGCGCCTCACGCCGGGCGTGTCGACGACGAAGCCGCCCCCGCGCGGGGCGTCCACGGCGATCAGGCGGGCCATCGTGGTCGTGTGGGAACCCCGGTCGAACTTGGAGCAGAGTTCCCCGACCCTCAAGGCGAGTCCCGGCGAAAGCGCGTTCAGGAGGCTGGACTTTCCGACGCCCGATTGGCCGACCATGGCCGCGGTCCGGCCGCCGATCAATTCGCGCAGCTCCCCAAGGCCGAAGCCCGAGACGGCCGATACCCGCAGGATTCGGTACCCGATACGCCTGAAATCCTCAAGCCGTTCCGCGGCGTCCGGATCGAAATCGTCGCCGCCCTCCGGAGATTCCAGATCGCACTTGTTCAGTACGATGACGGGCGGAATGCCCGCGATGTCGCCCTGCAGAAGCGCACGATCCAGAAATCGCGGCCGGAAGGGCGGACTGGCGGGCGTCACGACGCAAAGGATCAAGTCCAGGTTGGCCGCGAGCAGTTGGGGCGCGTTGCCCTTCTGGTTCCAGCGGGCGTAGACGTTGCGCCGCGCCGAAAGCGCCGTGATGAGCGCTTCACCTTCGTTGGTGTCCTCCCGCGCCAGGACGACGCGGTCACCGGGAGCTATGGGGTTATAGAAGCCCTCGGCGCCCTTCAGCACTTTTCCCTTGAGACGGCATTCCAGGATCTCGCCCTCGTCGGTCCGGGCGAGGTAAATGTTGTTGGAGCCGGAAAGTATGAGGGCCGTCATCGCGCATCGTCCAGGAGCAGGCAGGAGCCGATGCGGAACAGTCCGGCGAAGCGGTGCCAGGATTCTTCCAGGGGACGCGTACCCGTAACGTACAGGACGCGCTCCCCGGTGGTTCCGCGCGCCTGCAGGAGGGATGCGGCGCGTTCGGCCACTCCCGCGCGGGAATCGAATACCTTCATGTCGCCTCCCGCCGCCTTCGCGAATTCTTCGGCCAGGTACAAGAAATGCGTGCAGCCGAGCACGAGGGAATCGACGCCGAGCGCGCGGAAGCGCTCGATGTAGTTCGACGCCATGGACTCCCGCTCCGCCCTGGAGGAAGCGATGAAATCGTTTTCCACGAATTCGACCAATTCGGGAGCCGCGATTCCTTCCACCGCGCATTCGGGCGCGAAGCGTTCAACCAGGTGCCTGGAATACTGATCGGATATCGTCCTTTCAGTGGCGAGGATCCCGATGCGGCCGGTCTTGCTGGAAAGGGCGGCCGGTTTGACTGCGGGCACGGTCCCTACGATCGATATATTCGGGAAGGCGGCGCGCAGGTCGGCCAGGGCGGAGACCGACGCGGTATTGCAGGCGATAACGACGAGCTTGGGATCCATGCGGACGACCAGGCGCGCGACGAGGACCGCCAGCAGGTCCGAAAGTTCTTTTTTCGATTTGGGGCCGTAGGGGAAGTTTTCGCGATCCGCTACGTAGACGATGCTCTCCATCGGAAGGATGCGCGCGAACTCGCCGCAGTAAGGCAGCCCCCCGACACCCGAATCGATGAAGACGACGGGACGCTCGTCCATGGAACTAGTCATTGAACAGGGAGCCGAACGCGGAACGGGCGTCGCCTTCCGCTTTCCGGGATTTGCCCTCGCCCGCGCTCGGCGAGCGGAATTTCGGATTGAGGGCGAACCAATCGCAGAAATTGGCACGTTCTTTGTCGCTCACGAATTCCGTGGAGGATTCGGCGCAATCGCCCTTTCCTCCGGGAAGGAAAAAACGGCAATTCCGGCAGGATCTCAGATCCTTGGAGCAGTCGAGGCAGCGCGCGGAGCGCCCGATAGGTTCCGCGTCGACGACGGCGGACCCGCAATACCAGCACATGCCGCCATAATACCCTTGAGGCCTCGGACTAGGCAAGCATGGGACCCTTGCGCGCGCGCCTCCGGGCGGCCTATTATACCCGCATGTACGCTTTCACGCCCTGCGCGGCCGGATGCGGCAGGCCGGTCCTTTCATCATCCTCCACCTGCGCCTTGCATTCAGCGGACCCCACGGCGGAAGCGGACCGCTTCGCGGCATTCATCGCGGACAGGATCGTCGTAAAGGATCTTAATGCCGCGGCCCTGTCTTTCAACAGCGTTGATTTTTCCAACCGCAAGTTCTTCGGCTGCAGTTTCTCTTCTTCCACCTTCTCCTTGTGCCTCTTCACGGGAGCCTTCCTGCGCATGTGCTTCTTCGATTTCTGCGTGTTCGACGGTTGCGATTTCTCCGGCAGCGACGTGCAATTCTCCACCTACGGAGGCTCGACCTTCCGTAACTGCACCTTCGAAGGATCGGAACTCGTCCATGTCAACTTCAACGGCGTCACCATCGCCGAATGCACCTTCAACGACTCCAACCTCTACAACAGCCGTTTCATCTCATCCCGGATTTCGTCTACGGATTTTATCGATTGCAACATCAAGAAGACCTTTTTCGTGAAATCCCGGCAGGAACGGGTATCCTTCAAGTCATCCAACACGGCTGAAGCCATCTTCGACCTGGAGCCTTCCCAGTGAAATTATTCTTCTATTATTGCCTGTACGGTTTTTCCAATTGCTACTTGATCGGCGAAGACGAAGAGCCTGCCGGGGGCGGGAAGCGCCGAGCCCTTATCGTCGATCCGGGCAGCATGGACGAAAAGATCGTCGGTTTCATCGAAGATAACGACTACGACCTCCGGGCCGTCCTGGTGACCCATGACCACATGAACCACGTCCACGGGCTACGCACGCTCAAGCGCATCTACGACGTGGAAGTGTTCGCCGGGGATCCCACGGTCTGCGAAGAGCGGGCGACTCTGGTCAAGGACGGCGACCGGCTCGAACTTGGGTCCTTCGCCGTCGACGTGTTTTCGGTTCCCGGCCATTCCTCCGATTCCGTCGTGTACCGGATCGACAGGCTCTTGTTCTCGGGAGACGCCCTGACGGCCGGGCTCGTCGGCACTACGGCGAGCGCCTATGGCCGTTCCGTCCAATCCGCCGCGATCCGGTCCAAGATCCTCTCCCTGCCGGGGGACTACACCGTGTTGCCGGGCCACGGTCCGCCCACCACGCTGGAGACGGAACGGCGCCACAACGCGGGATTGGAAGCCGCGGAGAAGGCGGGCGCTCAGCGCGCGGCGTTCGTCCGGGATATCTGGTAGATCGTCGCCAGGTTTCCCGCCCGAAGGCCCCAGCGCGCGCGCACGTAAGCATCGAAGGCCGTCGTTTCTGCCTCGAAACCGGCCGTGAGCAGGGGCCATGATTCCGTGGCCGCGTCCTTCGCCGGCAACGCGATGCGGCGGCGCGGGTCCGATTCCAGCCTGGAAGGCAGATTTTTGCCGAAATACGCCCCGGCCGCGGCGAGACCCTGCTGCAGGCAATACGCCATGAGTTCGTTCGACATCAGGAAATCGTCTTCCGTATCGTAGCGGCGCGAATCGAAATACGCGACCAAAAAAGTTTTCAGGGGCTCGTCCAGGTTCGCCCAGCGCTTCGCCGCGAAAGCACGGAAATCCCCGTCGGCGAAGAATAGGCCGTGGTAGCACTCATGCGTCATGAAAAGCGATCGCAGGTAATCTTCGGATTCCCTGGAGATCGAAACGACCGCGCCCGTTCCGGCGACGATGGACGACGAACCCTCGCGCGGTGCGATGATGCCGTTGGCGCGCAGGATGCCCTCCAACTCCCGTTCTTCCCGGTTCAGCGGGAAATCCGTTTTCCTCGCCAACTCAAAGAAAGCGGCCAGATCCGAAGCTCGGTAATCGTGGGCATTCCAGCCGTGGAAGCCGGCGATCTGGGCATCCGTCGAAAGTTTGCCGCGGAAGCCGGCCTTTTCAGTGAAGAAAGCCAGGCGTTTAAACAGGCGGTCCTGCATCGCATAGTCGGCAGTATCGAAGATAAGGATCGAAGGAAAGCGCTCCCAACCGAAAACCTCGTAACGCGGATCGCGCCATGAAGATCGCGATCTGGCCAAAATAATGCCCGGATCGGAGGGAACCGGTTCTTTGGGAAATATCGGCGTCGGCGCGGTCTCGACGATGAATGAGGGCGGGAAAGCCGGACCCTCGATTGCGACGGGAAAGAAAGATTCCCCCGGTTTCAGCGCGGAGTCCGGTACCGTTTGCTCGAAGTCGGCCTGGGCGGCCGGCGCGCCGGAGAAGCGGAACTCGGAATCGCCCAGGCGCAGCCGCGAGCGGGCGGATCCGAGCCGGGCGCGGAGACGAATGCCCTTTTCAACGGCATAGTCTTTGCCCGGAGCTACCGAAACGCGGACGAGACCGTCGGCGTCCTCGCGGAAGACGAAGGGCGTCAGCCACAAGGCTTCACCCCGACGCTCGTAACCCCAAGCTTGCGGCGCGATCCGGACCGACCTGAGAACGATCGCCGCCTCGCTTCCGGTAATCCCCGAGCCCGAGATCCCCGTAACCGACAGCCCCGGGCTTTTTCCGTTGTCCTCTTTCATCTTGAAGGAGAGCTCGAAACCCGCAAGGCTTCTGCCGCGGAGGGGAATGCGGTACCGTACCGTCGCGATATTTCCGCCGAGGGAGGGATCAAGGAAGGCGCCGTCCAGGGGAAGGGCCCAGGCCCCTTCCCCTTCGGCCGAAAAGACAAAAAGGCCGGGCGCATTCCCGCCGCGCGTCTCGTATTCTATCTCCAGGGCGCCCCGCTGCGGGACGGGAAGGGCACCCGGGATCGTATAACGGAATATCTTTTTGGACGACGCCGGGAGAAGCCCCGTCAGGGCAGCTTCATCCCGTGCGAGCAACGTGAAAATCCGGCCTTCCCCGTCGTACGCTTTGGCCGCCGCCTCGCTTTCGCGCGAACAGGCGGCTGAAGAGACTGCGACGAAAAGCGCGAGCGTGAGCGCGGAACGGGTCGGCGGAGAAAGCGAGGACATGGAATCGCGGCTACAGGGAGAGCACGCTCTTCGCGATCAATTGCGCCAGGGAATACTTCCGTTCCACCGTCATCTCCGAATCGTTACGCAAGAAGCTCTCGAAGCGGCCGACGAATTCGGCAGGCAGTAGGGGCAGATCCTTCACTTGGGCATAGAAACCCCGGTGCGAGGGTTCAAACTGCTTATTCGCGCAAAAGAGCACGACGCAGGCGTTCTTGATGAAACCCGCCGACGATATCAGGTAGTGGAAATCGTCTCCCTGCATGAGAGCGGCGCCCAAATCGCTGAGGAAATGCTCCATCTTGGACTCGTGGGCATCCCGCATCTGCCGCCAGAATTCGTCGCCGAGGGCATCCAGCCTGCTACGGATGTCGTCCAGCCAGGAACTTCGCTGGTACAAGATCATCCCTCGCGCAAGGCGGTAAAACATGTAGGTGCCTGAATCCTTGATGAGCCAAAGCTGTTCCATCCGTTTGTCAGCGATGTCGACGATTTCATCGACCTTCGCCATCGCCTTGAACTCGATGCGTACCGGCAGGCCGCCGACGAGGAAGCGGTCCTTCGTCTGGAGAGCGGAAGTTTCCAATGCTGCGATATCGTCGCCGTACGCGTCCCGCCGCTCGGTGAAGGAGGGGATGACGCCCGTATGATAGACGTCAAGGATCAACGCGAAATACGGATCCAGGGTATCCGGCAAGGCAGCTTCGTTCAGGGCGATGCACTCTACGGCATCCCAGGCCGAGATCGTCTCGATGAATCTGTCCGCAAGTATTTTCGCTTTCCGCTTCATATGCCTTCCTTTACACTTTATATCCTCGACTGTATCATGCCTCGGGTGCTTTGAGAATATGAAAGACGCCGAACGCGGCATCGTCCGCTTGATAGCCCTGTTTCCGCACGAGGACGCCGCAAGGGAACTCCGCGCGCTCCGGGCCGAACTTTTCCGCGGCGGCTTCGCCGGAGCCCGCGCCTTGCCCCTGTTCGGCTTCCTTGAAGCTTCTTTTCTTGAGTCCTGCGGCCTCGGACCTTCAAAACCCGCATCCCGCGGGGAACTCGCCCTCGTGGCGCACGCTGTCGCAGCTGCGGCGGTTGGAGATGCCAGACCTGCCGGGGTCAGGGCCGGTCCCTGGGCCGGCTCCGGCACAGCTCCGGGCACTGAAACCAACGATTTCTCGGAGAATCAAAAGGGTTTTCGCTTCATGACGGGGGTTCCCGCGCTGTTCGCCGATCCGACCCTACCCTCTTCGCTGCTTGTCCTCCCTCTTCGTCCGAACGCGATCCCCCTCGTCATGGCGGTATTGCGCCCCGACGACATTGTGCGGCTGGCTGATATTCCGACAGGAACACAGATCCGCTTCAACGCGGCCTACGTAGCCAATCTGGCGGTGCGTATACTCGATTCTGGCGTTGACGGGTTTTCGTACGAATGGGAACGCGGCGCACCCGTCTGGCTGCCGCCTCCCGGTAAGGATTCCTGAATGATTTCGATGAATCAGGCGGGAGACCGCGTGCTTCTTGAGGTCAAAGTAGTCCCTTCCGCGTCCAGAACGGAAATCGTCGGGGAGAAGGACGGGAAGTTGCGCGTCCGGGTAGCCGCCGCGCCGGAAGACGGCAAGGCGAACCTGGAACTCCGCACCTTCTTCGCCAAGCTTCTCGGTTGTTCAAAAAGCGCTGCCGAACTCGTACGGGGCGAGAAATCAAGGATCAAGACACTGGCCTTCCCCGCTTCTGCGGCCGAGAGACTGCAGGCCCTCATCGGAATATCGGATACCGTGCCGCCGCTGATTCATAGAATCGAGAAAGCCTGATCCAGATCCTTGATCAGGCTTTCGGGTTCCTCCAAGCCTATGTGAAGTCTGATGACCGAGGGGTCTCCATCCTTGGCGACAAGCGAGGGAAATACCAGGCTCTCGTAGCCTCCCCAGCTTACTCCAATACGGAAAAACGTGAGTCGGTCAACCGCCTGTTTGATTCTGGATACATCCGTGGACTTCACTTTCAAGGAAAGCAAACCGCAACCACCGCTCATCTGGGAGGTTGCCAACCTGTACCACTCGCTTTTTGGATGCATGGGGTAATACACCTCTTCGACTTTTTCGTTGTTGTAGAGATGATCACAAACAGCCAGAGCAGATGCATAGTGGTAGGGCAATCTCACATGCATTGTTCGCATTCCGCGTTGGATCAACCATGCCTGGAAGGGATCGGGAACATGTCCGATTGGGAGGAATTCCGTTCTGAATATTTTTTCCACGAGCTGATCGCTTCCGATAACCGCTCCACCGATGACATCGCTGTGCCCGCCGAGATACTTCGAGGCTGAATGGACTACCAAATCGATGCCGAAGGACAGCGGATTCTGGTAGAGGGGCGTGGCCCAGGTATTGTCGACAATGGTTTTAATACCGTGTATCTTCGCGAGGGACGCAAGCGCACGTAAATCATGGACGCGCAGCAAAAGCGTTCCGGGACTTTCCAGATATAATACCTTGGTATTCTTCTGAATCGCCCGCTCAACCGTCAGGATATCGGTGGCATCGACAAAGGTGACGGTGACCCCAAACCGGGCGAGGTAAGTTCCGCAAATATACTTGGCCCACGAATAGGCATCCTTCGTGCAGACGATGTGGTCCCCTTGTTCTACGCAGGACATGATGCTGCTTGCGATAGCGGCTACACCGGAAGAAAAGAGTTTGGCTTGGTCCCCGCCCTCGAGTTTTGCTATCCGTTGTTCAACAAGTTCGACGGTAGGATTGTTTCCCCTCGTATACAGATGGCTCAGCGACTCGTCCTTGACGGCTTCACTCAACGAATCCACATCCGGGAAGGTAAAAAGCGATGTCTGGTACAATGGAGCGGCAACAGGCCGCTCAATACCGGAAAAACTGTAGGTATCGTCCGTAAGGATGTCGCCGGAATATTTCATGGTGATTCTTCCTGTTATGCAAGTTTATCAAGCGGATAGGGATTCAAGTCCCCTCACTCCCGAATGGGCTCAAATACTACGGATTCGCCCTCAATTTCAACGCAAATCACTTGGTCTATTTCCGAGCCCCCGCGTGCGGGAAGTTTGATCAGCCAGCTGCTGTCACCCTCGCAGGTAGTCCGTTCCTTGAGGGAGAGGGGCATGCCGTCCGATAAGCGATAGACTTTAAGCGGCTTGTTGGCGATATTCAGAAGATATGCGGAATCCATCTTCTCAAAGATATGTATGTACAATTTCCCTGGTTTGCTCGTGAAATATCCCCAGTCGATATCGTAGGGATACAGGGGAACAGGCGTGGTATCGTAAATGCTATCCCCGTTGAGGGCCATGAAATCGCCAACTTCCTTGAGAACCCGCACGCTCTCCCCGGGGACCGTCCCGTCGGCGGTCGGTCCGACGTTCAGCAGGTAATTTCCGCCCCGGCTGACGATTTTGACCAATGATCTCAGTATCTTTTCCGTGCTTTTCCAATTCGTATCGAATTTATTGAAGCCCCAGGTACTATTGATGGTCGCAGGTACTTCGAAGGCGCCGGGATACGGCAAAGCAGGAATAAAATTATCCCCGGTAGTCATGTAGTCGCCGAGAGAATTCCCGATCCGGCCGCTGATCATGCAATGAGGCTGCATGCCCTTGATTATTCGTTTCAGCTTGCTGGATTGCTCAAAGGACATGTACATTGGCGTATCGAGCCAAATAAGTCCGATCGGGCCGTAATGGGTGAGAAGCTCTTTGATCTGCGGTATGCATTTATTCTCGAAATAGGATGAAAAATCCTTTTCTTCCCCGCCGATCCCGTCTTCGCAACCGTTCGGATCATCCCAGTCCTGGGCTTGGGAGTAATACAGGCATAGTACTATGCCATGCCTGTCGCAGGCTTTTCTTAATTCCGCTATGGGATCCCTGCCGAAAGGAGAAGCATGTACGCAGTTATAGCCGGAAACGTCCGAGCGGTAGAGCGCGAATCCTTCATGATGTTTGCTGGTGAATACGAGATATTTCATGCCGGCGTCCTTCGCCATCTTTACGATGGAATCGGCATCGAAACGGGTCGGATTGAATTGCCCTGCAAGTTGTTCATATTCCGGGAGAGGGATGCGCAAATCATGCAATATCCATTCTGCGATATTCTCAGTCCGCTGGTTTTTATATTCGCCCGCGAGCAGTGAATATAAGCCCCAATGGATGAACAATCCGAATTTGCCTCCGCTCCACCATTGCTCTATTGAGTCATCCATTGCGTTCCTTTTCCTTTCTATCCTTCAGGTAGCGGCAATATCAGTGGTAAGTCCTTCAAGCACTTTCACATCGTACTGGTAAATATACTCATGGGCTGCAAGCGCGAGCGATAACTTGTGCTGTTCCAGGGCAACGGCGATATCCAGATGGAATGAAATGGTCTTCAGCCATATTTCCGACACGTTGCCAAGCATGCTCGTGTAATAATTCAATGAATCAATCAAGGAAAGAACAACCTGCGAGAGCGTCGGACTACCGCCGCAATCAAGAAGCGCCGTATGGAACTTCCTGTCGGCTTCAATTGAAAAGACACCTTTGTCAGCAAGTGCGCATAAATGAAGCGCAATTTCCTTCAAGTTCACGATCTGTTCCTTTGTCGCTATTTCCATCGCTCTCCGAATCGCGAGCTGTTCCAGACAGATCTTGATTTCAAGAAGGTCCTTGTAGTTGACGCACAGTAATTTTAGTTGGATCGATTCCGCGGAGACCTCCCGCTTCACAAAAGAACCCTTGCCAACTATCCTCTCGATGAAGTTATCCTTCTCCAGATGATGCATGCCTAACCTTACCGAATTCCTTCCAACCGCGAACTCCTCCGCAAGCTGACGTTCCGAAGGCAATTGGTCGCCCGGTTTCAATCCATTTCGATATATATAGCTTATGATGGCGTCGGACACTTTCTGGCGGAGAAGGTCCTTTGATATCGGTTCTATCGGCATAATAACATCCGTCATTTTCTGTACTTGCTATTCCTTTACCGCACCTGCGGTCAGCCCTTCAACAACGTACTTCTGCATAAACGCGAACATGATCGCCGTCGGCAATAGCGCACAGAAACCGCCGGCCATCAGTACGCCCCATTTGACATCGTATTTTCCTATCAAGGACTTCAATCCGACAGGAACCGTCCACAGGTCAGCGGTATTGATGAAGATAGTTCCCGCGATCAATTCATTCCAGGCACCGATGAAGGCAAAAACAAAGACGGCGACGATGCCGGGAAACATGACGGGAAGGACGATGCGGACCAGACCGGTCATCTTCGAACAGCCGTCAACGTAGGCGGCCTCTTCGAGAGTGTAGGGAATCCGCTCGAAAAAACTCCGCATGGTTATGACACAATAGGGCAGATTGGTGATCATGTAATAAATGAATAGGCCCAGGCGGGTATTGACAAGTCCGATTCTTGAAAAAATGACATACAAGGGGATTATCACCAGAATCCCCGGAATCATCTGGGTAACCAGAAAGAACAACAACATCGTATCCTTTCCCTTGAATTTATATCGTGCCAGTCCGTATCCTCCGAATATCGACAATAGCGTGACGCACAATCCGGTTCCTGCCGAAACTATAAAGCTGTTGAACAACATGCGGCGATAATCGTAGAGCTTGAATAGCTCTACATAATTTCCCATGGAAAATTCCTTGGGGAAATACGTGATTTCCTGAGCGTTGATTATCTCTTTATGGGGTTTGAATGAAGTGATGCACATCCAATATATGGGAAGGATGACCAAAAGCAGAAAAAACACCAGCAAAAAAGTACGTCCCAATCCAAACAAGCTTTTCTTGACTTTATGATTCATCAAAAATCACCTGCCTTGTTGTACTGGGTAACCCTCAGGAATAAGGTGACATAAACAACCAAAACCGCCATCAGCATCACACCCAATGATGAGGCAAGACCGAAATCATAGCCGGAGAAAGCTTTGGTGTACATGTAGGAGGGAAGCGTCTGAGAATAATTCGCAGGTCCTCCATTGGTTATAACCACAATCAAGTCGAAGGAATTGAAAATCCAGATTGTGCGCAATAATACAGTGACGATAATAGTAGGTTGGATGTAGGGAAATGTTATACGGAAAAAACGGCGCAACGGGCCGCAGCCATCGATGTATGAGGCTTCATATACGTCGGCCGGAATGGATTGCATGGCCGCCAGGATCATGATCGCGAAGAAAGGAACGCCCATCCAAATCATCGCGATGATAACGACGAACAAGGAAAGTCCGGGAGTCCCGAGCCATGCGACTTTTTCGGAGATCATATTCAATTTCATCAAAAGGTTGTTGATTACGCCATATTCGCCATTGAAGGACCATCGCTGTATCAAGCCGATCACGAAAGCGGAAAAAGCCCACGGCAGGAAGACGATCGCATGGTACAGACCCTTGAGAGGAAACGGCTTTTTCAAGGTCAGGGCGAGCGTCAGTCCGAGAACGAACTGACCAGCCACAGAAGCGACGACATATAACAAGGAATTCCTGATTATGAGCCAGACATCCGAATCGGCGAAAAGTTTTCTGAAGTTGTCCAGTCCATTGAAGTACACTTTATCCGGAGCAGTAAGCTTGTAGTACTGGAATGCCATGATGGAGCTGTTGATCAAGGGATAAGCGAACATCAATACCAGCAAGAGCAAAGTCGGAAAGAGAAACAGATAGGGTTCCCTCTTCCTTCTTTGAATATGGCTCATTACCGAACTGTTCTGTCTGCGGAAATGCCTGCTGATATAAAACACACCCGCTCCGCACAGCGCAGCTATACCTATCAGATAAAGAGCGAGTATTCCCATCTTTCTTTCTTCCTATCGTACCATCTGATCAGAGTAAATAAACTGCAGGGATGCGGCTACCCCTGCAGTCAGGAACAATCGGAGGACTAAAACAGTCCCTTGGGTTTCTCGACGGCGGAACCCGGATTCGCAGCCAAGTATTCCTTCATCCTCTTTTCCAATTCGTTGCTGACATTGGCGAGAGAGGTTGCCGCATCCTGTTTTCCCAACAAGTATTTCTGCATTTCCTCATGCATGGTACCCTGGTGCATGTCGGTATAGTTGAATGGGCCGAAAGCGCAGGGTACGACCATGGCGGGGTCATTCAGTTGCTGAACGAAGGTGGCATAGGGCCCGTTCGGACCATAGAACGGATCATTTCCTACAGCAGTCTTGATGGGAATCAGGCCCGTAAGCTTGCAATATTCGATGTTGTTGTCAGGCCGCGTCAGGAACTGAATGAGCTTCCAGGAAGCATCCTTGTTCTTGGAAGAGGCGGAGATCGAATAGGCATAGGGCGAGTTTACCGTATTGTAGATTTTTCCGTCCTTGTCGCTTCTGGGCATCGGCATAACCGTCCACTGGGCAGCGGTCATGTTTTCGATGCACGTCGCGGCTACCTCGGAATCGTTGATCAAGGTACCGGTCAGCCCGCCGGTGAAGTTGCTGACCATCTCGACGAACCCCCAGTTGATCGCATCCTTGGGCGCGGCGCCGTCCAGGTATAAACCGTTCCAGCGTTTGTAGGCTTCCAGGCTTTCGGAGGAATCAAACAATGCTGAACCGTCCGCGGAATAAGCGGCGCCGCCGTTGAAGCTTTCAAGATATACGAAGAGCGGATCGAAGGCGCCCCTGGATCCGCGGAAGGAAGTACCGTAATGGTTCTTGGAAGAATCGGTCAGTTTGTAGACTGCATCGAAGTAGTCCTTATACGTCCAGCCTTTTTTGGGATCAAGTTTCAGGCCGGCATCCTTGGCCCAATCCTTACGGACGAACACGCCCTTAACCATCATGCCGTCCGGGATCGTATAGATGTTGCCGTACAATTCCTTTTCGGACTTCCAAACAAGTTGCGTGACGGTTTTGGCATATTCATCAGTCGTTGTCCCGATATACTCATTAAGCGGCACTATCCATTTCGCTTCGGTGAACTGCCCAAGCCAGCCGGCCCAAGTCGTCATGACATCGGGAAGCTGATTTGAAGCGCCCAGGACGGTGAGTTTGTTCGCCGCATCGTCCCAGGGAACGCTTTCATAGACTACGGTGATACCGGTTTCCTGCTTGAACTTATCAAAAGTCTTGGTAAAGTATTCCTGTCTTGTGGGACTCGGCGACACATCGATAAATCGTAATTCGGTTGCCTTCGCCGGCTTTTCAGCGGACGGGGCTGCGACAAGGCTTGATACGGCCAGTACGAGCACGAATGCCAAAACCGATAGTTTCTTCAACATCTACGGACCCTCCATTATGGATTTTGAGACTCTATTCTTACCCAAGGCGTTTTTTTGCCCAGGACAACAACCGAAGACATCCCCGTGATGAGCACTCGACCTGTATTAAATAAGAACCAATAAGGGCCAATGGCACCAATTATCATTGCTGTATCAAGATTTTGCCTTGCGTAATGGTTCCATATTAGAACCACATAAAGCAGGATAGCATGGGCCTGTCCAGGTGTCAATGAAATACCGGGAATGATTTAAGACTGGAACGAACCGATCAGATAGGGATATTTATTGGTCCCTGTTGACGGGGTGGTGATCTTCGTATGGAGGAAGGCGCTAATCCGGGTATATGAAAAAACGGCGTATCGCTCCTTCACATAGAAAAAAAGCAGTTCGCTTTCCTTCCAAGTTCTCGGAGCAAGGCGCCGTTTTTTCGGTGGTCTTGCAGGACTTAAGTCCTTATCTAGTAAAGATGAGCCGCACAAGATTCGAACTTGTGACCCACGCCTTAAAAGGGCGTTGCTCTGCCAACTGAGCTAGCGGCCCGGGAGGTCCCAGAATACCGAAACGGGCGGCTCGCGTCAATACCTGAAGGTCAAGCTTAAATCCATTACGAAGGCCGGGTTCTCGCCGGGATCCAGACCCAGTTCCTTTCCCCTCATCGCGAAATCGAATTTCATGAAGCTCAGATCTATGCCGAAACCTGCGTTCGGCAACGCGTCGGCGATGCCCGCGCGCAGGCTCAGAGCGTCCAGCACCACGATTTCCGTACCGAGCGCGACGTTGAGCACAGGATTGCGGGGAATAAGCGCTGCAAGATCCAGGAAATCGCGATAATCGGCGGCAAAAACAAGGCTGGACACATACCGCTGGATGATGTCGATGCGCGGAGAAAAGGCGATGCCGACATCCAGACTCGGATCTATCCTGCCGTACTCCTCGCTCGAAGCCCCTGAACTGCCGGAAAGAAGCTCGTCCACAGAGTTGAAATCCGAAACAAGGGCGGGAGAATACGCGTCGCGGCATGCGATCGCGACAGCGAAGAGCGAATCATAGGAATATATGACGCCGACGTCCACGCCGACTCCTGCGGTCATCTTGATGGGAATTCCGCCGAGCGGATCGTCGGGAATGATTGTTTCGATCGAAAAGACCGAGGCTCCCAACTCTCCGGACGCGCGCAGGAAGCCCTTTCCAGCGAAGCCGAAGTCGATCGTATGCCCCGAGGCCGGTTCCAGCCTGAACGCGTAGCCGCCGACCAGGAAAATATCTTCAAATGCCGTCGCGTTCAGTTGGATCCCGGCTGCCTTCGCTTCTACATAGGTCCGGTTGAAGAACCCGAACCCGAGTCCGCGTCCTATCCATCCGAACGCCATCGGTCCCCCGAGATCGAAACCGGTGGTCAGCCCCCGTTCGCCCACCAGGTTGGATATATCCAGCGTTCCGGCAGGACCCAGGAATTCGGTCACCGCATCTATGATGTCGAATACCGGACCTACGGTCTCCATACTTATTTCCGCAACGGAAAGTTCGTCTTTCGCCCCCGCGAATCCTGCGGGATTGTAGAAAAGGGTCGAAAAATCGTCCGCCATCGCTACATGCGTTCCGCCCATCCCCCCCGATCGCGCCGACGGGAATACGAAGGGAGCTACTTCGACGGCCCAGCACGCGGGGATCAGGATTGAGGACGACACCAGACAGAAAAGCACCCGAAGCAGGATTAAGCGATTTTTCATGACGGATTCCTCATGCTAGATAGAGAGATTCAGATTCGCCAACATATCCGTGAGGAATCCGGATCCTCCCTCTGTCTGGCTCTTTTCGATCGCCGCCCTGGCCAGTTCGACAGCCATAGTCTCGGCTCCTGGGTCGGGATTTTCGGGATCCAGATTATCGATATAATCGGAAGTTCCGCCCGCGGATGCGTCCGCGCTTGAGGCAAGGAGGGTGATGGCGGCCATGGCGAGTTGTTCCGAGTCCGCTTCCAGGACGAAAGCATCGAATCCGGCGGAATCCGCAACGGGATCGGGGATAATATCGATCAGTCCGGCCGAAGCGTCGGCGAGCTGGTTCAAACCGCCCAAAGCCTCTTCCATGATCGTTATTATTTCTTCCTGTGCCGTCGCTGATTCAAAATCGATGGCGACGATATCGCCTCCCGATGCGAGTATGGCTTCGCTCAATCCGGAGGCCCCGGTCGCCGCGGTGACCGCGGCGCTCTGCAGTTGGACGAGTTCGGCTCCCGTGGCGCCGTCCAGAGCATCGATGATGCTGTCCATGAGTGCGAGCGACATTTCCGGATTGCCCGCCGCTTGAGCCAGGAGTTCGTCGACGTTTCCGGTATCGACATCGGGCATCAGGTCAGCCGGATCACGGGCGAGCTGCGCTGCGAGGGAAGTCGTGAAGAATTGCTGGCACGAGGAAATCAGAAGCGCCGCCGCGAGTGCGGCATAAATAACGGTTTGCGATTTGCGCATCTCGATCCCTCCCCCTGCATGAACGAAGGGCCGCCCAATCGCGGCCCTTCGTCGATATGCACATTATTATCCGAATCGTCGCATCACGTCCATCAGAACCTGAGGGCGATCTCCGCCGACATGCCGCTGCTGGCATTGTCGCCGGCGTAGCGGCCCAATTCGCGGGTGAAGGCCGCGATGTTCAAGTCCAGGAACAGGAGCCGCACGCCCGCGCCCGCGGTGATATAGCCCTGGTTGATGCCGCCGCGGAGCTTGATGAATCGGAAGACCTTGACCTCCGTTCCGATATGGAGCAAGGACCACGGTGACTTGTTGTCGCGGAACACTCCGATCGGGTCGGCTATGTCCGCATGGATAGTCGGATCGAAGAAGAAGCTCAATCCCCCGAGGTCCGGGTGATAAGCGCCGCCCAGGATGATGTTCATCGGGACGATGTAGGTATCGCTAGATTCGGTTCCCGATTCGGGGAGGCCGCCTGCGGCTTGCGCTGCGTCCAGCCAATCTCCGAGCCCATAGGTGGTCATCGCGTAACGGGTGCCGAAAAGGTCGCGGAAGGTCAACGCCACGGTGAAGTCGCCGAGAGCCAATTTGGCTCCGAGGTCGATTCCGAGGCCTGCGCCCTGGTATACGTCGATCGAGTTCATCGCGTCCGTATCGTTCATATTATCAAGGACTTCTAGCGCTCCTTCAGCAGTCAAGGGAGCGAATACCCTGATCGTCGGACGAAGGTCAGCGCCGATCGAGAGTTTGAAGTTCGAAAGATTGATTGGCGAGAGGGCAAGGCCGCCGATGAGGGAAATGTCATTGGAGGTATAGCCTTTGATGCCAGCGGGAAAGGGATTGCCCGCGAGGAAGAGATCGCTTGAAACAATAAAACCCAGTCCGAGGCCTCTGCCGACATACGCGATTCCTGCGGAAGTCCCCGCACCGACTCCGTTTTTTGAGGCAGCTTCCATATAATCGGATATTCCCTGACTCGTATCCAGCGTATCGGACGCATCCCCTAATTCTTTAGGATTACCGTAAACCCAAGGCATCGCGGATGCAATGGTGAGGCTACCCTTAGGACTCGCGAAACCTGCGGGATTGGAGAAAAGGGAATCGTAACCGCTTGCGACCGCGGTATACGAACCGCCTTGGGCCATAACGACTGGGCTGCGTGGAGCGAAGGGCGCCATGCTAATTTCTTTGGCAAAGACTCCCCCTGCGACCACCGCGGCGACGAGAGCGATTAAGAAGGTCTTCTTCATGATGCGCTCCTGCCTATTGGTCGATCATTTCGATAAGGGTGGAAGCTCCGCTGTAAAACATCAGAGCGCTAAAGGAACTATCAGCCGGATCGATTTGAAGGCCGATAGTGGCGGGATCATCGGGATCATCGGGTACCGAATCGACCGGCATCAGGTTGTCGAATGCTGTTTCGGCCGCAGTACCCGTGCCGAAGGCTGTGGTAAGGTCGGCGGTGTCACCATTAAGCATCGGGGAGATGACTTCATCAAAGAGGACGACGCTCTTTTTCTGGTCATCGGTCAGAGTCGTCATGCCGGGATAACTGGCATCAAAGGCGGTTATATCGACGATATCGACCAGCGTACTGAAAATTATCGAAACGGCAGCCGTCTGCCCGTCGGCGAGATCGATCGGAACAAGCTCACCATTGGTCGTGTATGAATCGCCGATGTTTTGATAGGCATCGGAGACCATGATCATATTGTCCATGAATTGATAAAACTCGGTGGAATTGGTTGCCGCTGTGGTCCCTTGCAATACCGAGGAAAGAATAGTTTCCGGCGCAATATTTGTTTCGCCAATGACCGCTCCGACGATGCTGTTGACTACATCGCCGGTCTCAGTTGTTCCGAGAAGAAGGTCAGCCGCGAGGTTCGCCGCTTCTGCTTGGCTGGTAGGTGATGCGGTCGATCCTGAAGCATAAATCAGCGCAAGATTCGCCACGATAGCCGGTCCGCTACCTTCAGTCTTAACTTTTTCCAAAAAAGTATCGCCAAACCCTCCGCTCTCCCCGCCCTTGCTCTCATTGAGCAAGTCGATGAGGTCTGACCCCGTCGCTTTCTTTAGCTCGTCCATATCCGGGCCGTCGAGGCCGGCGAACAGGTTCTTGCCGCTGAAGAGCAGCTCGCAGCCTGTGATTGACGCGACCAAGGCAATACCCGCCGCGATCCGCAGCATTCGTTTCATTCACTACCTCCACGGGATCTCCGTCTCGGAGATCGTAGACATAAGTATAGCGCAGGGTTGTTGCCTCCGCCAGTCGGATTAATGGAAGATCTCCAATAACTCCGCGTCCAGCATGTCGGAGGCCGAAAGGACGGCATCGATTCTGCATCTGATGGAGGCGCCTGGATGGGGACGTTCCTGATCCGGAAGAGGACGGACGAGCAGCTTGAGGTAGTTCTCGGAAAGGGCCGGAAACGCCGCTTCAGCGGCAAGCGCTTTGCCTGCCTCAGCGACCGCGTTGACCTCTCGGCCGGCCCAGCGAGCCGCATAGGCATCGTGGCCGCTCCGCGCGAGGGCGCCGAGGACTTCCGCCCGTTCGGCGGCGATCCGTTCCGGAATACGAGGCAACATGTCCATGGCTTCGGTCCCGGGACGGGGGGAGAAAGGAAAGGCGTGGATCCAGGCGAATCCGATGCGCCCGCAAAGCGCGAGGGTGTCCCGGAAATCCTCCGCGCCTTCCCCCGGGAAGCCGGCGATGAGGTCGCAGGCGAGGAAGGGATCTTTTTTTGCCGTCCGGAGAAGGACCGCCGCGCGTTCCACCGCCTCGGCGCGGTAACGGCGGCGCATTCTTTTCAGTATCGCGTCGCTGCCGGACTGCACCGAGAGGTGGAAATGGGGACGGACGCGCGGATCGGAGACCGCATCGGCGAAATCCTCGTCCACGCCGTCCGGTTCGGTCGAAGAGATCCGCAGGGAAATGCGCGCGGTGCCGGCGAGGAGCAGGCGTATGAGGCCGGGAAAGCCGAGTCCCGCCTCGGCATCGAAATAGCGGGAAACGTTGATGCCGGTCAGCACCGCCTCGGAATAGCCCCGCCCTTCCAGCTCGCGGAGCCGGGAAAGGACGATGTCCGCGGCAAGGCTGACGCTCTTGCCGCGGGCCAGTCGGACGCGGCAGTAGGCGCAGGAGTTGTCGCAACCGTCCTGAATTTTCAGGGAAGCCCTGCTGTGGAAGGAAAAATCGGCGGCGTCGAAGCGGAATCGGCTCAAGGGATCCGCCGCGCTCGGGGCGCTTTCTTCCCCGTTCGTCCAGGATTCCAGGGCGTCCCGGATCGAAGCGGAAGCGCAAACGGTTTCGGCGAGGTATCGCGGCAGGTCCAGCAGGGCTGCCTTGTCGTCGCCCGAAACGACGAACAAGCGCTTGCGGTCCAGGATTTCGCCCGATTCGGAGTCGAAGGCTTCTGCGACCGTCGCGACTGCCGCTCTCAGGGATTCCGGATCCAGTTGGGCGTAGCAGCCTGTCGCGACGACGCAGGAGGCGGGATTGTCTTTCAGAGCCTTGCGGATGATTCTGCGCGCCTTCTGTTCAGCCATGGAAGTCACCGTGCAGGTGTTGACTAAATAGATGTCCGCCGCTTCCCCCCATTGAACGACTTCGAAGGCTTCAGCGATGAAAGCTTGCGCGATGGATTCGGTTTCCAGCTGGTTGAGCTTGCAACCGAGGGTATGGAAGGCGACTTTCTGCGCGCCCATTCGGCTACCTTGCGGCGGTCCCGCGCCGCGCCCTGTCCAGTCCCAGGCGGGCATCCGCAGAATGGGGATCCAAGGCAAGGGCTTGTTCGTAAGCCGCGATCGAATAGCGTTGGTCGTTCGCGCGTTCGCGTGCGTAGCCTAGCCTGGTCCACCAGGCGGCGTTTCCGCTCGCGTAGCGCACGGCCGCGGAAAGCGCGATATCCGCGTGCCGGAAGCGTCCGAAGCGTATGAAGAGTTCTCCCATATAATAATACGCGGAATCCACCCGGCCGCCTTCGGGCGCGAGGGTCAGGTATTCCTGAAAAAGTTTTATCGATTCCTCGTTCCTGCCTTGGTGGTACCGAGCCTCCGCAAGGATCTCAACGATGCGGGGATCGTAGAGATTTATCGCTCTGGCCGCGACGGCATACCGGGCGGCCTCATCGTAGCGACCGAGTTGAACGAGGCTCCAGCAGAGAACCGTGTGGGAATCCATATTGGCCGGGGAGGACTGGAGCTCGGCCAGACATATCTCAACCGCGGTTTTGTAATTCCCCAGTCGGTATTCCTTCAGCGCGTCGCGTACTTCCTGGGAATGCATCGGAAATCCGAGTAAACAAAAGACGATGAGCGGGAGGATGGAATGCGGTTTACGTCTCATGCGTTATTCAGTCCGGGCGTTTTTCGTCATGGTACAGGATCCGTTGAACACGCAGCCCTTCTCCATGTGGATCTCGGGAGCCGCGATGTTCCCCACTAGGCTCCCGGAGGCCGCGATCTCCACGCGGTCGGTCGCGTACACGTTGCCACGAACCGAACCGCGAACGATGACGGAGGGGGCGCGCACGTTGGCTTCAACGACGGCGCCTTCGGCTATGACGAGGAAACCCTTGGCGTCGATCTCCCCCGTTACCCGTCCTTTGATAAGGAAGGGTTTTGAGAAGATGAGCGTGCCGGAAAATTCTATGTCGGAGGAGAGGGTGGTGTCGAAGTCGTCCTCGTCCATCGAATCGTTGCGGATCTCGGTCATCTTCCGGCTCCTTCTTCGGAATGTACCGGCGAGCGGGCTCCCTCGTCAAGTGCGCTTCGTTCTCCGACTCTTGCGTCTGTGGGTCCCACGAGTGCGGAGATGTCCTCTCCCAGCTCGGCGAGCGTGGATCCGAAGGCGGCCAATAGGGCGCCCCGCATACCCGCGGCGTAGGGATTGAAGCGCTGCATGTCCTCGAACAATTCAGGAGCGTCCCGTACGCATTGACGGGCGATGGCGTGGAGGCTGCGGTACCAACGCGTCGCGATCTCCGTCTCGGGAAGGCCCATCCGGTGAAGGGATCGTCCCACGAAGTGCGTAAGCGCCTGTGAATAAGCCGCTTCGCGATCGTGCCGGTCGCAATCCATGCGTACAGTGGACAACCCCCATGACCTGAATTCGTCTTCCCAGAAACTGAAGTCTTCGGCTTCCATCCGCAAGGGATCCATCATGAGGGCGAGACCGTCCAGACCCGCTTTGGCCGATTCCGGACCGAACATCGGGTGGGTGGCCAGAATCAGCGTGCCGGACGGAAGGATCTCCCGCATCCAGCGGGCGGGAAGGACCTTGACGGAACAGGTGTCCGCGACGAGAGTCCCGTCTTCGAGCAAGGGGGCGATCGAACGGAGCGCATCGGGAAGGGCGCGGATCGTGACGCAAAGGAAGATGGTGCGGCAGGCGCAAAGCCCTTGGAGGTCCACGCGGCGTACTGATTCCGGGAAAATTCGCTCCGCATCGATATCGTAGCCCACCACTTCGAAGTTGCGCGCGAGGAGGTTGCCCCAGAAGCTACCGAAACGGCCGAGGCCGAAAATTCCTACGGTCATGGCCGAAGTATGGACGGCCTTGCCATAGGATATCAAGAGGAGTATGCTGATCCAATCGATACGCAATTATCGATCCCACCATTATATCTACAGGAGAGACGGTATGGATTTCATGAAGGACATGCGCGCGAAAGCCAAGTCGATGCAAAAAAGGCTCGTTCTGCCGGAAGGAACAGAACCGCGTACGGTCAAAGCCGCGCGGACGATCGTTGACGAGAAACTCGCCTCGGCTGTGACCCTGGTAGGATCCTTTGCCGCCGTTTCAGCCGTCGCCGCCACGGAAGGCGTCAAGCTGGATGGCATCCTCGTCGTTGATCCTTCCGATTCCCCCGTTCATGAAGCCTATGCGTCCGATTACTACGAGATGCGCAAACACAAGGGCATGACGATCGAACAAGCCCGGCTCGACATGAAAGCGCCTCTCCGTTGGGGTGCGATGATGGTCCACAAGGGAGATGCGGACGGAATGGTAGCTGGAGCGGAAAGCACTACCGCCGACGTGCTCCGCGCAGGGCTTGCGATAGTCGGCACTATTCCCGGATCCAAGACCGCCTCCTCCTGTTTCGTCATGCAGGTCAAGGACAAGTCCTGGGGCCTTGACGGCGCGATGATCTTCTCCGATTGCGCCGTCCTCCCCGATCCGAACGCCGAACAGCTCGCGGAGATAGCCCTTTCCGCCGCCCAGTCCTGCCGCGAATTCCTCGGAGTTGAACCCGCGGTCGCCCTTCTCTCCTTCTCGACCAAGGGCTCCGGCGGAGACCACCCCGACGTTTTGAAAGTCCGCGCGGCGCTTGACCTCGTGAAGGCCAAATCCCCCGGCCTCGCCATCGACGGCGAGATGCAGGCGGACGCGGCCCTCGTGCCTTCCATTACAGACAAAAAGGCCCCGGGCAGCCCGATCCGCGGCAAGGTGAATACCTTGGTCTTCCCCGATCTCGGCGCGGGAAACATCGGCTACAAACTTGTCCAGCGGCTCGCCGGCGCGGAAGCCTTCGGGCCATTCCTCCAGGGCTTCGCCAAGCCGATCAGCGACCTTTCGCGGGGCTGCTCCGTGGAGGACATCGTCGTCACCGCAGCCGTGACACTCGCCCGGGCGAAGTAAGGAATTGGGCAGGACCGGCGCCGCCGGACGGCTGGAAGCGGCGGCGCGCGCCGGAGCGCGCCGCGATTACGAAGGCGCCGCCGGGCTACTGGAAGATCTCATCGCTTCGGGAGACGCTCCTCCCGAGGCGTCCTTGTACCTGGGTCGGTCCTACCACTCTCTCGGCGACTATCCGAGGGCCTTGGCCGCGTATCGGGACTATATTTCGGCGCGGCCCCTATCGGCCAGCGGCTACCTATTCACGGGCAGGAGCTACATCGCCCTAGGCATGATCCACAAGGCCGTGCCGCTTCTGAAAAAATGCCTTGACCTGAAGCCGAACGATTCCGCGGCACTCGCGCTGCTCGGGACCGCTTACCTGAAGGGAAAAAAATCGGCGCTCGCCCTTGAGTCATTCCGGCGGGCGGTGGAAGCATCGCCCCAGGACGCGCGCGTGTACCGCGGGTACCTGAACGCCCTCCTCGTCCGCGGCTTGCGGCTCGCGCGTTCGGGCGACCAGGACCTGGCGGCCAAGATGCTCCGTTTCGCGATCGCAAACGGGCTCGATGCGGTCCTGCCGCGTCTTGAACTCGGCAGGATCTACCGAAATTCCGGCGACTTGCGCTCGGCGCTCGAACAATACGAAGCGGCCTCTTCCCTTGTTCCCGACGATCCGAAAATCCGCTGGTATAAGGCATCCATCCTTATGGCGCTCGGTAATTCGGTGGCGGCAAAGGAAGAACTGCGGAAAATCCGTGCCGGCGGCGGTGACATCCCCGACCTCGCCTGGGACCAGGCGCTGGTGGAGCGTTTTCTCATCCGCTCCCTTGTAGATTCCCGCGACTGGCGGCGTGCCGCCGATGCCTGCAAAGCCTGGTTACGCACCAGGGACGCCGACGCCGCTGTACACGCGATGCTCGCGGAAAGCCTGCGGAATCTCGGCGACCTGGACGCGGCGGAAAACCATGCCCGCCGCGCGATTGAAAAGGAACCCAAGGAAGGCGCGCTGCGGCTGGAACTGGCTTTGGTGCTCTGGGAGAAAGAAGACTGGACGCGTCTCGGTCCGGAGCTGGATGCGGCCGAACGCATCGGTGCCGACCGGTCGGCCATCGTCCGTTTCAGGGCTTTGCATGCCTCCAGGGTCGTCGGCGACGACGCGCGCGTCGTGGAGCTGGTGCAGGCTGCGATCCGCATCTCGGGACCGGTGCCCGAACTCATGCGCGCCCTCGCCGACCGCTACCTGAAACTCGGCCTCCCGGACCTCGCCGAAGGCTGGTTCCTGAAAACGCTAAGCATTGTGCCAGATGACGAGGGCGCGGCACTCGGCGCGATCGCGTGCGCTGAAGCGCTTAGCGCGGAAGGGGACAAGACGGCCGCGCAACGTCTGGAGGCCGCTTACGAAACCTATGTGGAGCGGTGGCCTGACAATCCCGCCATCCGTCGGGAATACGGCATGCTGCTGCTTCACGCCGAATCCTGGGTCCGCGCCTCGCGGGAGTTCGAGGCTTTGCTGGCTTGGGACGGGAAGAATCCCAGGCTCCGCCGGGTGCTCGCCTATGCCTACCGCAAACACGGCCGGTACACTGAAGCGTCTGTGTTGCTCAAGTCGCTGCTGAAGGAACGACCGCGGGATCTGGGCGTGCTCCTGGAGTTCACCCACTGTCTTGATAGGGCCGGCTCTCCCGCCTACGCTATTGTCGTACTGCAGAAGGCGCTCCCCCTCTTTCCGAAATCCCCGGACCCCTGTTTGGCGCTCGGGGACTTCCTGCGGCACGCCAAAAAGAAGGAAGCGGCGGTGGATGCCTACAGGGAAGCGGCCGCGCGCGACGCGTCCGACCCTCGCCCTCACGAACGGCTTGCGGAATTCTATCGGGAAAGCGGTATCCAGGAGCTTGCCGCGCGACATGAAGAGGAGGGCAGGCGCCGCCGCGCCGTTAAAACCAAGAAATAATCGACAAGTGTTGCCGAAAGGTGAAAAGCGTCTATAATCTTATGACGGAGGGAATAATGGCGAGCAAGGCAATGGATCTTTTTGAGGCTTATGCGCAGGATAAGCTTCCGAAGGATGAAGGATACATCGTTTCCTCGTTCTTCACCAACAACACCGCATATTCGAAATATGAGGTGGTTTCTTATTCGGGCGTTAAATCCATCTATCTCACCGAGGAGGGACTTACCTTCCAGACAAACGGGAAAAAACTCCATGTCCTCATCGAACCGCCGAATTATCCGCATAAAGCCATCGAACCGTATGTAAGGGCCTCCTCAGACCAAGTCCCGCTCCGTTTTTCCGAACTGGACTTGATCGTGGCGAAGAACCAGACACGTATGATGATCGCCAAACATCCGATGGATTCCTTTTCATCCTTCACGATCCTGAAACCAACGGGAATCAACTTTTCGCTGGTTTTCTATCGCCTTCCCGACATCTTCGAGACCCTGAACATATTTTTCGAGAAGACATTCAACAAGGAAGCCGCAGTGCCGATGGCGGACGCGAAGAAGGCAGCGCTTAGGGTTGTCGATACCATCAAAGCGACGATGATTTTGAAACACCAGCCGGAATAGATTACAGAAAAGTATTTAACAGGATTGAGGTTATAAAACAAGGGCCGCCCGGCGGGCGGCCCTTGTAATCAGGAATTCGTAATCCACCGGCCATGCCGGTGAGACTATTTTCCGGCCTTTTCCAGTTCTATCTGGGCAACCGCAAGCAACGCGATCGGCACCGAATAGGACGAGCAGGACACGTAGTCCAATCCAGAATCCATGCAGAAGCGCACGTTATCAGGATTGGCTCCATGTTCGCCGCAGAGTCCGCACACAAGATCCGGTCTGGTCATACGTCCCCTGTCCACGGCGAGGGCGATGAGTTCCTTAACCCGTGGATCAAGCGTGGAGAAGGGATTTCCCACGATAAGATCGAATAAAGTGTAGTCGGGCATGAATCCGGTAAAATCGTCCCGGGAGATGCCGAGCGTGGTTTGAGTAAGGTCGTTAGTCCCGAAACTGAAGAATCGGCCATATTTGGCGATCTCTCCCGCGCCGACGGCGGCGGCGGGAAGCTCGATCATGGTGCCGACTGCATACGGAACGGCTTTCGCCCCGCGCTCTTTCCTAAATTCTTCTTCTACGTCGACAATGCCCTTGTACGACGTTCCCTCTATCTTCTTTCCGTAGGCGATGAGTTTCAGCTCCGATGCGTTCATGACGATCGGGACCATGATTTCAGGCCGGGCATCAATCTTTTCCTCGCGCAGTTTGTACGTAGCTTCGAACACTGCCTTAATCTGCATCGCATAGATCTCCGGGTAGGAAACCGCGATGCGGCAACCGCGATGGCCGAGCATCGGATTGAATTCCGCCAAGGCCTCTATGCGCGCGAGCACTTCCGCTTTTGCCGGTTTCTTGCCGCGGGATTTCTCCAGATGCGCCATGAAGGCCGCGAATTCTTCATCGTTGTGCGGCAGGAACTCGTGAAGGGGCGCGTCCAGCAGGCGGACGGTTACTTCCTTTCCCGCCATTGCCTTCAGGATACCGTAGAAATCGTCCCGTTGCATCGGGCGCAGTCGTTCCAAGGCTACCGCGCGCTCCTGGGCCGAATCCGAAAGGATCATCTCCCGGAAAACGTTGATGCGATCCTCTCCGAAGAACATGTGCTCCGTACGGCACAAACCGACGCCCTCAGCGCCGAAGGACAGCGCAAGCTTGGCATCCCTGGGACTGTCCGCGTTCGCCCGTACATGGAAGGATTTGATAAATTTCTTTGTGACGGCGATGAAGTCGAGTAGGCCCGATTCGGTCGGATCCGGTTCGATGAGTTTGGCCTTTCCCAGATACACGCTCGACACGCCGTAGTACGGCACGTTGACGGTAAGGAAATCACCTTCTGTGAAGGAAAGTTCTCCGAGGGTGGCTTTCTTCCCGCGAATCTTCATGGTCGGCGTCACGAGGGACACCTTTCCGTATTGGCGGGCGACGACAGAGGCATGAGCGGAATAGCCTCCCTCACAGGAAATGACGCCGGCGGAGACTTCGATCGCCTTCACGTCCTCGGCGAAAGTGGAGGGCATGCAGAGTATGAAGCGATGGTTTTCTCCCTTCTGCAGGGACACTTTCCGGGCTTCCAGCAAGGAATCGGTCGTAAAATATACCTTACCGATGGCCGCTCCCGGCGCGCCTGCGATGCCGCCCTTCCAGGCGGGCAGGCCCTTCGCCGTGCTTCCGTCGATGATGGGATGCAGTATTTCGTTGAGCCGTCCTGGCTGGATCGCCTTGACGATATAGGCTTCGTCGACGATCTTGCGTTTGGCCAAGTCCAGCAGCAACCGGATGTCCGCCTGGGTCGACTTGGCGTCGACGGCGCGCTGCTCGATGAGCCAAAGCTTGCCCTTCTCCACGGTGAAGCGGACTTGGCGGATCTCCTTGAATTTGTCTTCAAGTATGCCGGCGATGCGTTCCATGGCCTTCAGGTGATCAGGTCCGATCTTCTCGATGGGTTGTCCCGCCGCTCCCAATTCATTGAACTTCTCACGGTAGAAGTCGCCCTGCAGGTTTTTGTCGCCGGTGACCACGTTGCGTGTGAAGAACGCACCCGAACAGGAATCCTTGCCGTAGTTTCCGTACACCATAGGCTGGATCATCAGCGCGGTGTCTTCGTCGTTCTGGTCATCTTTGGCGAGGAGGCGGGAAATTTCCTTGAGCGTGATCTCCAGCTGGCCGACGGCGGAATCGAAAAAGCCGGTAGGCAGGAATGGCGCGAACTCGTCGACGAATTCCAAGGCGCTCTTGGAGGGGTGGTCCGAAGAAAGTTCCTTCTCCATGTTTATGCGGCGTTCGGCTGAAGTCGCCCGGTCGCTTTCCCGTCCTTCCAGTTCAGCCACACGCTCCTCGATGCGAAGCATGCCGCGTACGAGGAAAAGGACTTCATGGGCCGCGAAAGTCTCCCCGACCCATTTGGCAAAGCCTGGAATCGTATCGCGGACCAGCCCGAAGTTATGCAAAGTCGGGTAATTGGAAACAGCCAAGTTGGAAGATACGACGACTTTGACGAGCATGGGATTGCCCGTATCGCCAAAGGTCTTGCCGACCAGGCCCGCGCACTTGTCGAGCAGGGATTTTAGATCCTTGGAGACGCTTTCCTTATCCAAACGTGAAGCGATACGCGCGTCCAGGATGAAACCGGGAAGAATGGGAAAACCCAATTCCGCGAACTCGTTGGCTTGCCGACCCCGAATTCCGAGAAGTTCGGGGGAGACTTTTTTGGGTATGACGTCTATCGCGCTGAAAAAATGCAGTCTGTCATCCATTTTTCACCTCTCCCCGGTCAGAAAAGATTAAGCGTATTGTGCACGGGGCCGTGCAGAAACGCTTCGAATTGATGGCTGGCGCCCTGAATCAGGTAACGCTGCAGCTTCGCGACATTCTGGATATCGTTTCCGGCCACAGCGAATTGAATCGTGCTTCCGTGCTTCACTTTACCCCATTTAAAGAGCGCGTTGAGGTTCGTTATGCGCTCACCGTCGTAGTATACGAGCACTTCAAGATTGGGATGCCTTGCATTGTAGCTAGCTATGATCCGTTTCCACGCTTCGACGTTCCCGTTATGGAAGAGTTCATTCTGGACCGTAACGGAATACATCGGCGTCATGCGCGACGGCACTTTGGGGGCAGAGACCGGAGCGGCGGAAACCGGCTTTGCGGCGGTAACGCTCGTGGCGGCGGTCGGCGCGATCGCTTTTGCGTCGGCCTGTACTTCTTCCTTTTTCGGCTTGCGGCCGGGACCGGCCTTGATCTTCGCGGTCGCTGCCTTCGCCTTCGGTTCGGCTTTGCGGGCATACTCGCCTTTGTAAAAATCCTCAGGGATCTTCGGGGTAGCGCCTTCAAGCATATCCAGGGCGAGGGATGCGGCCTTGGCGCATAAATCGTCGGCTCCCTTTTCGAAGCGGCCCGCATAAGCGATGGCGAGTTCCCGTTTTCTCAGGACACCGAATGCCGAGAGTTGCTCCGCGCTCTTGGGATTGGCGATGAGGAGGCCGAGGTCCGGATGATGGTAAGAAAGCACGAGATCGACCGCGTTCCATTTTGAGAATTCCTGCGCGAGAGCGTCCAGGGAATCCGCGGTACTGTTCAGGTTGCGGGAGATCGCACGGTAGCCCAGCTTATCCAGCAGAAGCATCCTGAGCAAGGCAGACACGCGTTCGGCCCCGATTTCTTCGGTCGAAGCACGCTCCTGCAACAAGTCGGAGAGGTTTTTTTTGGATGCGAGGGCGTCGACAAGCTCGATCGTCCCCTTGACATGTCGCACGGCAGAATTGAAGCCCGAGCGCGTTGACAGGATCTCGAATCTGTTAATTACGTTCGCCATTCCAATCTCCTAAGAAAAACGCCCCCTGTCGGGGGCGTTCGATTCGATTATCAGGACTTTAAACTTCGCGGATACCACCGTCATCTTTGGCTTTCGGCTTCCGTCCGCGCTTGGCGGGCACCTTACCGGAATCCACGACTCCCGCGGTTGCCTTCTTCCTGCCGCGCTTGCCGGGCTGGGCGTCCGCTACGGGCGCGCTCTCGGCAAGGGACTGTGTCAGCAGGCCGGGGCCGCCATCATCGGCGTTCAGCATATCCAGATACGCTTTCCCGGGGCTCTGGGCCCCCCCTTCTTCCTCACCCTCCGCAGGAATCTCGGAGAAGGACTGGGCGATATCTTGCCGGACGGTCGAGCGCCGGCGGCTGAAGGAGGCAAATGCCGCATCCTGGAAGCCCTTTGATACGCCATGGAGGAATTCGTTCAGGACGTTGGCCATTCCGTCCAGCGTCGCTTTCTTCCTTTTGATGGAGGTGATGTCCACGTCGAGGAGAAGGCCGGGCTGGATGTGATAGGGATTGATCATGTAGTCGAAGCGGTTGAATTCCTTTTCGAGGAACACGAGGCGCTCTTCCATGACCCGGCGCTGGATGGGGTACTGGTAGCCGTACATGTTCTTCATCTTGTCGCGCATGAGGATGATTTTGTGGCGGAGCTTGTCCTTTTCGTAGATATACGTCCGGTTCATGCGTTCCACTTCGGTCTCGGCGGGCTTCACGAAACTGATCTCGTCCCAGACCTTCGCGATGTCCTCGTACAAGGGATCGCCGGTCTTTTCCTTGACGTTCTTGCGTACCTTTTTCTTATAGAGTTTGGCAAGATCGGCGAAATCGGTGACGCGGGTGAGGAACTTGGAATCCTCGTAGATCATGTGCAGGATGTCCCAAAGATGGAGCACTTCGGTCTCGAAGCTCTTCACCTGAACATCGTAGGCTTTGCGCTCTTCGATGAGCTGCGCGTTGTCATAGTAGCGCATGCGGATCTGATATCGCTCGTCGGGGAGGATGGCGGTATCGGTTTCTTCGTACTCACGGATCAGGAGTTCGCGGGCGTTCTTGAGGTTTTCGATGTACTGGTAGCCCATCTTGGAGGTATCCAGGATGGACGTTATCGAATTGATGGCCGTATTGAAGCCGCGATTCCTGATATTTTCGGTATCCACGATGTTTTTGAGATTCTCGCGGACGTTGAGCTGGTCGAAAGTGGAAGGATCGATTTCCGCGCGCAGGTCGCTGATGCGGTCCATGAGGCTCTTGGCGATTACGTTGTAGCGTTTTGCCTTGGGATCGTCCGGCTTGTCGTCGGTGTACTTTTCGACTTCATTCATCTTCTGGAAGATGATCTCGCTGTCGGAAAGCTCCTCCAGTCCTTGGTCGATCCGCCCATCTTTCAACTTTTCGATCTCTTTGTCGATCGTGTCGATGATGTGCTTGGAAATCAGGTCCTTGATGAGGTACTCGACGGTGACCTGGTAGTGGAAAATCGGACTGATGAGCTCGGAATCCAGGATGTTGACGGAAAGCTTGACATCGCAGACGGCTTTCGGCTTGACGTTGTTGTCCTTGAAGGCGCATTTCACGATGGAATACGCATTCTCGCCGCGGATGAAGGCGCCGACGTCCGTCTTCTGGCGTAGCAGGCTGTTGGTCAGGTTCTCGAGGTCGTTTATCCCGCGCTGGATGTGGCCTTGGAGGTGGCCGTACATATTGACGATGGATTTCTCGATCTCGCCGGTGTTGAACTTGTCGGCGCCGCCGACCTGGTCCAGCAGGTCCGCGATCTCCTTGGGAGTGTAGCGGGCCAGAACCTTGGTCTCTTCCTTGTCGATGTAATTCCGGACCTTCTTCACCATCTCGTCTTCAGCCGTCACCATGTAGCGGTTGAACATGTTCTGGTAATTCTGGTTGAAATAGTTGTAGAGCTTTTCCTTCACTCCGCCCATCACGTCGAGGCGCTCAAGGACTTCCTTGGGCAACTTCACGTTCATGTGATGGATAACTTTATTCGTCTCCTCCTCGAGGAGTTGGTTGACTTCCTTTTGCTGATCCCGGTATTCCTGTGCGAGTGAATTGCGCGAACCTACGGCGCTTGGTTTCTCTGGATGGAATACGTTAGGGCTCTTGGGCAGGTCGATGGCTCCCATATCCTGACTCCTTATTACGGTTCTGTCCGTTCTTCGATTATGCCTTGTATGTAGATTATCAATATCGTAGATTAAATGTAAAGCGTTTTTTAATTTTTTGGGACGAACCTGCACATATAATGGGGTAAATCAAGCTGAAACAGGCGGTCTTTTAATGGGTTGCGTGCCATCGATTACTCGGATTGGAACTTCCTTCTTCCTTTTGGTTTCGCTTCCGGCGGTGGTTTTCGCCGCCGATGTCCGCGTTCAACCCATAGATGCGTTCATCCTGCTGGACCGATCTACGGCTATGGCCGGGTCGGTCGCCGCCGCGGGAGAATGGCTCTGCGATTCCTTCGTGGACCCCATTCTTATGGAAGGGGATCGAGTGACGGTTTGGTCTTTTTCGGATGGAGCCACTCTGATAGCCGATGCCTCGATAGGGGTTCCCGGGTCCAAGGAAGGTTTGAAGGAGGCTATCCGCTCCGTTTCCAGCGATTCGGGCGGACCGGATTTTCCGGCGGCTATACGTGCGGCAGCCCGTGCGGAAGCCGCTCGCGGCGATCGGAACCGGATGGCCGTCGTCATGGTGGCCAGTGCTCTGACCCTGCGTACCGATGCGAAAGATTATGCGGAGGATACGGAAACCGCCTCCTTGCTGCGTTTTTCCCGGGTGGAAGACCATGCAGGCTGGAAGCTCGTTTCCATTGGCTTGGGTATCGGCGAGTCGGTAAAAGCCGCAGCGGTGAATTTTATGGCCGTCGCGGGGGCGAGATGATGGACTGAGGCATACGGGGGATAGAAAATTCCATCCAAAGGTTTTGACGATGCGCTACGCTTTTTCACGGCGCACGAAAATTACGTATTGACGACCCATGAAGGTCCCGACGCTGACGGGATAGGTTCCGAGTTGGTGCTCGCTGCAGCCCTGGAAAGCCTCGGAAAACGTGTCCGTATCCTGAATTCTGAAGCTCTTGCCGAACGGTACGCTTTCATGGATCCCAAGAAGCGCGTCCAAGCCCGGAAGGATGGCGAGTTCGCGCCGTATACGGACGGATATGTCCTTGCGGTGATGGACACCTCGGACGAAACGAATCTGGGCTCTGCCGCCGGGCAGATATTGGGCGGAGCCAAGGAAGTCTTCTTCCTGGACCACCATGAACAGGCTCCTGGCAACCGCCTCGACGGTTACGCGGATACGACGGCATCTTCGACATCCGAACTCGCGCTTGAGATCATCGGACGACTTGGCGCTCGGCTTGACCCGATATCGGCGAGAGCCGCCTATGCGGGCATCGTTTTCGACACCGGATCTTTCATCTATCCTAAAACCACCGCAAGAACGTTCAGGGCCGCGGTCGCGCTTGTGGAGGCGGGAGCTGTCCCGAACGAGATATACAAGGCTATGTACGAAAGCGCCTCGGTCGGCGCGCTCCTGCTCCAGCAGCGCGTACTCTCATCCATGGAATTAGCTGGGGACGGGCGAGTCGCTATCCAGACCATGCTGAAAGCGGATCTTGAAGCTGCCGGCGCAAACTATGATGATGCCGAACCACTAATTAACATTCCTTTGCATAGCAAGAATATAGAGGTATCGATCCTGATCAAGGAAAATGCGGAAGGACGGTTGCGCTGTTCGTTGCGGTCCAAGGGGGAAGTCAACGTTTCCACCATCGCCCAGTCGTTCGGGGGCGGAGGGCATCGGACTGCGGCCGGCTTCAAGTGCCCGCAAGGACTTGCGGAGACGAAGTCCGAAGTGCTACAAAAAGTGTCCGCGGCGTTGCGCGCCGCGGATACCGGAGCATAATGCGATACGCTATTCCAGCAATTTTCATCGCGGTAGGCTTGGGCTGCATTTGGCTCGTCCTGGGACCTTCCCCTTTCGGATCGCAACGGGGCGGCGTACAGCCCCAGGCCCGGGTGGTTTCTCCCCAAGCCCACGGGCTTGAGGACGAGGGTGCGGAGTCGGTGAACGCCGAACGAATGGCCTATGAGGACGCCGCGATCGCGAAGGTCGCCCTGAAAGACGGCGAGGTGGCGATAAGCGTGCTCACCCAGGATTTCGACGGCGATCCCCAGGACGAGCAAGTTATCGCTTATTGCCAGTCCAGCCAGAGCGACAGTCCTGTCAATATCGCCTACGCCGATTTTGACGAGGCGACAGGAGGTTGGGTGCGCGTCTGGGACGCTCCGACTGCCGCTACCAGAAGCAGGACCGTCAGCGTTTTCGCCAAGGACCTGCTCGGGGATCGGAGCATCTGTGTCGTCGCCGCAGGCATGAACGGCTTGGGCGAGCAGACCCTGACGGTGTTCAGGAAGTCCCAAGTCCCGGATCGCGAGCCCTTCGAACGGATCGCGGAACTGAGCACGGACGGTTCGGTAGCCATACTGGAGAGCGATCGGAGCCAGGCCTACCTGCTCGGCATCGCAACGGGCACCGGATTCCGTATCGCTACTTATGGAAGGGACTTCGAATCCTCCAATATATTGGATCAGATCGAAACCACGTACGCCTGGGATCCTGCGACCGGCCGCTATGAACGCATCGGCGCTGCCCGCTTGCCCGGCACGCAGATAGAGCAGCGGAGAGTCCGCGAGTTGCTTGACGGTAGTCCCGACAAATTCGAACGTTTTCTGGACGGCCTTTGGTACTTCGTGGGCGCCTCGGGGACAGGCGAGGAAAAGCAGTACGTGTTCTTCGATACGCAGCGGAGGGAGCTCGTGTTTTACGCCGATGATACCCAGGAGGTATTCGCCTGGCAGAACTCCAACTCGACCCGCTATGGGCTATACCTCGCAACCCAGAACATTTCCGTCGTGACTTTGCGCCGCCTTATTGACATTGAGCTGGAATCGGCCGACTCGATCAGGATGAAGGTCTTCGAGGACGTGAAGTTGAAGATCGGGGTGGGAGGGCGTTGGGATGGGACATACCGGAAGACGGCAGCCGCGGCCGTCCAGGACAAGGGAAACCCCGGCGAGGGCGCCGGTGCCCGTCTCGACGCCACCTATGAGAGTCCTTCAGGTAATATATATTTCACCAAGGACGGTAATTTTTCTCTCCAGCTAGCCGGAGCAAAAACGGAGGGATCTTACGCTTTTTTCAGGATCGGCCCTCTGGAGTTGCTGGAATTGCGGGCGAAGGGCGAAAAGACCGTGCAACGCGCGACGTATCGGGTTGCGAGGAGCGGAAACCCTTCGGGAGGCGAAGGCCTTACGCTCAGCCGGGTACGACTGGGAGTCGGCGGAGTCGAGGAATCGATGGAGCGCGACCTCATCTTCACCCGCTCGTCCATCCGTTAGCGTCAAGGCGACCGGTCTTTATTCAAATACGGGGAAGGACTCGAATCCGGCGTCTTTCAGGCGCATCGAAGTCTCAAAACCTGAGGACCCCGGTTCCACCACCACCACCCAGAGCTCCTTGCCGCCTACTTTCTTTCTGATTTTTTCAGCGCCGAAGCCTTTCGCGGCCAGGCGATCGATCAGGTTGCGGGCATTGGCTTCCACGCCGAACGAGCCGATCTGAAGGTAGCCCTTCCCCTCCCCACCGCCGGAGGCGATTGGCGTCGGAGAGGTTGCGGCGGGGATTTGAAACGGCGCCTGGACGGAAACGGCGGGGATGCCGCGGAGCAGCCAGAGCGGAACCGGGGCCAACGAGACCGGGGCATCGGGGGTTTCGGTGAGCATGAGGGCTTCTGGACTGTCGGGGTGATCGGTGAGCAGCATTGTAACGAGGGCTGCGTCATCTGTGACGAAATGGAGCATGAACAGGTTCGTGGGACGGTCGCCGGAATATTCAGGATCGTCGACAAAGGTCCGGAACACCGGGATAGCCCCATCGTCCCCGCGGAGCAGGGAAATCCGGGCGCCCAGAAGACGGGCGCGCTTCTGGATCGCCGGATCCCGGCCAGTCAGAAGAACGGTACGGACGTCGGCGAAGGCTCGGTCGAACTCGCCTGAGGCCAGCAGGCAGCGTGCGGCCTCAAGCAGGGCTTCGTCGTCCCGCTCTCCGGCGGCCGCGAAAGCGGCCTCTCTCCAGGCGTCGGCGGCGAGAGCCCCCTCCCCCGCCAGTTCGCGAAAGGCAGCAAGTTCGCGGTAAGCGGCCCGCTTTTCAGGGCCGGCCGGTGTTGCGGCGGCCGCTGCGGCCGACCGTGCGAGTTCAGCGGCGAGCTTGGCGTCCGCAGCCGGGAGTGAAGCAGGAATAGATAAAGCGAGAAGAATGATGAAGGCGGACGAAAAATTGCGGGAGGAAACCTCAGTCGATGCCATACGAGCCGCTTTCCGTCCCTGTTTCTCCCTTGGATCGTTTGCCTCCGGGCGCGCGCGAAGATTTCAAGTCGGCTTTGGCTCCCCTCGCGTTGCGGAATGCGAGGGGGAGGACGACGAGCATTCCGGCGGCGAAGGAAAACAGGGCCGTAAGAAAGACGGGTACGCCGCGTAATGCCGTGAAACCGAAGGAAACGTCACAGGAATTCCCCAGATTGAAACCGATGAAGGCGACGAGGACGAAAATGGACAGGACGAGGCCGCTCAAACGCCAGGGCATGGTTCTGCCTCCTTGGCGCGGAAGGTCTTCCCGCGCAGCGACGATATCGTGACGTCCGCGAATGAACCGATGAGTGACGCCGGACCGGGAAAGACGACCATTTCGTCCTTGTCCGTCCGCGCGACCAACTCAGCCCGGTTCTTCCGTGAAAAACCTTCCACGAGCACTGTGGTCCGCAGGCCGACGCGCGCGCGCATGGCGATCCTGGTGTGTTCCTGCTGCAGGTCGATCACGCGGGCCAGACGTTCCTTCTTGACGGAATCTTCGATCCTTCCGGGAAGGGCGTACGCGGCCGTACCTTCCCGCGGGTTGTAGTGGTACATGTAGGCGTAGGAAAAACGGACTTCTTCCATTAAGCCGAGGGTGGCCTGCACGTCTTCCTCGGTTTCGCCGGGGAATCCGACGAGGATATCGGTGGAAAGGGAGACGTCGGGGAGCGCGGACCGGATGTCGGCGGCGAGGGCGAGATACCGTTCGCGGGTATAGCGGCGGTTCATCGCCGCAAGGATGCGGTCGGAGCCGTGCTGGACGCAAAGATGGATATGGCGGCGCAGGACTTCGTGGTCGCGCATCGCATCGATGACCGCGGGCGAGAGGTCCTTGGGATGGCTGGAAAGGAACCGTACCCACCGGATCCCCCGCACGACCCCGGCCACAAGTCGCAACAAGGCGGGAAAATCCACGACCCCCGCACCGTCCGCCCAGCGATAGGAATTTACGTTCTGGCCCAGCAAGGTGATCTCGCGGACTCCCCTTGATTCCAGGAGGGCTATCTCTTCAAGGATCGAAGCGGGCGAGCGCGAGATCTCGCGGCCGCGGACATAGGGCACGATGCAGTACGAGCAAAAATTATCGCAGCCGTGCATGATGGGAACGAAGCTGCGGAATTCGCCCTCCTCCAGATGGGAGGAGGAAAAGGAAAAGACGGGCTCTTCGTCGGTTTCGATCATGGACGCGCCTGTTTCCAGTGCTTCCAGCATCAGGGGAAAACGGGAACGGGCAGCGGTACCCATTACGAAGTCCACGGCCGGCGCTCGTTCCTTCAGGCTGTCTTTCAGGCGTTCCGCCATGCATCCGGCGACCGCCAAGGAGAAGGGACGGTTCTTTTTGAGGGCGCCGTAATGGGCGATGCGTCCAAGGACGCGGGTCTCGGCGGTCGCGCGCACGGAGCAGGTGTTCAGTAGCACGAGATCCGCCGCTGCGCCGTCAGAAGCGGCCGTCCAGCCGCGTTCCTTGAGCACGAGCTCTAGCGCGGCGGATTCAGCCTTGTTCATCTGGCAGCCGTAGGTCTCGAAAAAGTAGGTCATTTTCGGCGGCTCGTTTTAGGCACGCGACTTGAGCCCCTTCATGAATTTGAAGCCGTTCCAGACGCCCATACCCAGTAGTCCGAAGGTAGCGAGTCCGAAGAGGCCGCCGGCTAGGCCGCCGACTATGGGAAGCTTGGCGAGGACGGCCAGGGCTCCCGCGCCGAGGGCGATCCTGCCCGCGATCCGATCCGCACGCTCATGGGAAGCCATGGCCGACAATCCGACGACGGCGACGACGCCGCCGGCCACGATGCCGAAAATCCAGGGCAAGCCGCCGAGGACCAGAAGGCCAAGCCCTCCGGCGATGCCTCCGACAGCGGCGACTCCCTGCTTGGCGAGAGTGTTGGTAGGGACGATTTCGTTCATGTATTCGCTCCTTTGCGCGGACCGTACTCAGCGTACGCGAATGCGCTGTGGTTATGGATGCTCTCGAAATTCTCCGCCTCCACCGAGAAGCGCGGGAAACGTTCGAGCGACCGGATACCAATATACACATCGCGCACGAGATCTTCAACGAACTTGGGATTGTCATAGGCCCGCTCGGTGAGGTACTTCTCGTCCTCCCGCTTCAGGAGGGTGAATACGGGGCTGGAGGCCGCGTTCTCCACTATCGCGATGAGATCCTCGATCCAGAAGAATGGTCCGAGTTCGACCTCCACGCGGACGACGCCACGCTGGTTGTGCGCCCCGCGATCGCTGATAGCCTTGGAGCAGGGGCAGACGGTTTGCACGGGCACCGCGACCGAGACCCGGAAATCCTTGCCGCCCGCGCTCACGGAACCTTCGTAGCGGCATTCGTAGACCATGGCGCTCGGAAGACCCGAAACGGGGGCGCTTTTATCCATGAAATACGGAAAGGATACCAGTGCGAAGGCGGAATCGGCTTCCAGGTCGGCACGAATCTCGGTGAGCATTTCCAGGAAGCGCGGCATCGACAGGTCGTCGCGATGGCGTTGAAAAGCTTCTATAAAACGGCTCATGTGCGTGCCTTTGAAATGGTGGGGGAGGTTCGCGAACAAGTCAACCGAGGCGACGGTCCGCTGCGTGCCGCGCGCCTTGTCCAGTACCGTGATTGGGTACCGGACTCCCTTGACGCCGACCTTCCCGAGGGGAACGTCCCTGTCGTCCGCAAAATTCTGGACGTCGATCATGAATACGCTCCCCGGAAGTAACCGCGCACGCGGTCGGATTGTTGTCCTCTTCGTGCCTTCTCGTGCTTTCCTGCCGTTGTACCATGGCGGAAGCCCGACGGGCAAGAAGCGGCGGAAATCGGGGCGACCGGTATACCGCGGTATAGCTGCCGCGGCGTTGAAAGGCTCGCTACCTTAGGCTATTATTGCCCGGCTGATCGAAAAGCCGGGCCAGGAGGATTCTGTAAATGAAGATTTCGTGCATGTCGAAACGGGCAACGCGACCGACCGTCGCCGCCCTGATGATTCTTTGCCTCGGCGCCGCTGCATTCGCCCAGGAGCAGCCGCCTGAAGGGGACGGTACCCTGCCCATCGAATCGGAGTGGGACGGCAGCCCCACCGAGCTCTACGGCAAGGGCGACCAGACCTTCGTGATCGCGCTCGGAACGGTTTTTCCGCTTTTCTTCGCCCGCGCTTCGGGCGATTCGATAGAGAACAACGTGAAGATCGGGGGAGCCGGATCCCTCAACTACAACTACTACCTCAATTCCCGGTTCGCCCTCGGAGGCGAATTCGGCGGCATGTTCGCAGGAACCCTCGGCGAGAACATGCTTTTCGTGATGCCGTTCGGCCTGAAGGCTACCTGGCACTTCATCGCGAGCCCCTTCGAATTCCCGGTTTCCCTCATGGTCGGCGCCGCTTCCCAACTGCACCTGGAGAACAGCTATTTCGGCCTCATCGTGAAGCCGAAAGCTTCCGCCTACTGGCGTTACAATCCCGACTGGTCTTTCGGCCTGGACGCCGCCTGGTGGTGGCTGCCCGAGTGGACCGATGATCCGGACACTACAGTCTACGGCAACTTCCTCGAGCTTACGCTCGCCGCCCGCTACCACTTCTAAGGACGAACGCATGAGCCATACCGATTCGATCTTGAAAACCGCCGGACGCATCCTCCGCGCCGGTCTTGCCGCCGCCGCCCTCCTGGCCGTCTCCTGCGACCAAAGCCCGATTTTCGACAGCATTTCCAAGGAAACGGAACCGAAGGACCCGAAGGTCCAGGGGTCGCCCGGGAAGATAGTCGAATTCGGCTCCAATGCATACGTGGCTAACGGGAGCATTTTCCGCTACCCGATCGCGGGCAGCGGCTCATGGGAAAAAGCGGGCAATCCCGATTCAGGCGTTTTTGTCCTGGACCTGGCTTCGACCGGAACCGAAATTTTGTACGCCCTAACGGCTGAAGGGACTTCTTCCACGACAACGAAAATATGGAAAAGTACGGACGCCTCGGCATGGACGGACATAACCGCGACCCTCACCGCTGCCCTCGCCGGCTATTCCAACTTCGATTCCATCTACGTCGCGAACGAAATCCTGTTCATCGGCGCACATAAGTCCACGACCGAGTATGCCATCCTCGCGTACGACGGTTCGACGGCGACTGTGGTGCTTTCCGGCCTCGCCGCGGGAGGCCACCTTGTCGGGGCGGTCCGGGACGGAACGGATTACTATGCCGCCACCAGCACTCTTGGCGTGTTCTCGGGAGCCACTACAGCGTCTTTCGGCGCCGACGCGGTCTTGGACACGACAGGCCACATATTCACCGGACTGATCGTAGTCGGCTCGGAAGTCGTCGCGGTCGGCGATGAAATTCTGTTGCGGGGAATATCCGGGACGGTATCGGCGGTGGACTACTCGGACGAGGACTACTTTTTTACCGGCGCAGCTTACGTTTATGACAGCGGAGGCACCAATGAAGATATCCTTCTGCTCGGCCTGGGCAAGACCAGCGATTCCTTCGGATACCTGGAAGCCGTCCTGGTTACGGATGCCCTGCCGGCTTCGATTTCTTTGAAGTCGCCGGGAAGCGGCTCCCCGACCTCGACCGTCGACGGGGATCAATACGAGAGTTCGCTCGGACTGGTGCCGGTTACGTCGTTCTGGCGTGACGGCGCGGGCATACTCTTCGTTTCTACCTCCGGAGAAGGCCTCTGGTCGTACCGGGACGAGGAATGGAACGCGGAGGAGTGAGCCGGACGGACGGACGGCGGTGAGCGATCTTTTCGGATCCGCTCGGGCTGCGAACGCGGGGCCTCTGGCGGACCGGATGAGGCCGAGGGTCCTGGACGACATACTGGGTCAAGACCGGATCGTCGGGCCTGGGCGGCTGCTCAGGCGGTCGATCCAGGCGGACAGGCTTTCTTCCATATTGCTGTACGGACCGCCGGGGACGGGCAAGACGAGCCTGGCCCGGGTGGTCGCCAACAGCACCAGAAGCCATTTCGAGAGCCTGAACGCTGTACTCGCGGGCGTTAAAGACGTGCGCGAGGCCATCGCGCGCGCCGAGGAGCGCCAGAAGCTCTACGGTAGGCGGACCATTCTCTTCGTGGACGAGGTGCACCGCTGGAACAAAGCCCAGCAGGACGCCCTTCTGCCGTGGGTGGAGAACGGCACCGTCATCCTGATCGGCGCCACCACCGAGAATCCATTTTTCGAAGTGAACCGGGCCCTGGTGAGCCGCAGCCGCATTTTCAGGCTCGTGGCGTTGACGAACGAGGACCTGTTGGAGACCGCCCGGCGCGCGATTGCCGACCGGGAGCGCGGTTACGGGCGCTGGAAGGTCGAATTCGAGGAAGGCGCGCTTGAGCACCTGGTGGATATGGCCAACGGGGACGCGCGGAGCCTCCTGAACGCGCTGGAACTGGCGGTGGAAACCGTCGGCGAGTCCTGGCCTCCGCCCGATGGCTCCGAGGTCAGGGTAAGTTTCGCTGCGGCGGAGGAAAGCATCCAGCGCAAGGCCGTGCTGTACGACCGCGACGGCGATTACCACTTCGATACCATCAGCGCCTTCATCAAGAGCGTACGCGGCAGCGACGCCGACGCCGTCCTGTACTGGCTGGCCAAAATGGTGAAAGCCGGCGAGGATCCTTCCTTCATCTTCCGCCGGATGATGATTTCCGCGGGAGAGGATGTGGGGCTGGCGGACCCTAATGCGATCGTTATCGTGCAGGCCTGCGCGGCCGCCTTCGACCGGATCGGCTTTCCCGAAGGCAACTTCCAACTGACCCAGGCCGCCCTTTACCTGGCCACGGCGCCCAAGTCAAATACCGCCCTCGCCTTCTTCGATGCGATGGCCGAGGTGGAAAAGGAGGACGCGGAGGTTCCCGACCACCTGCGCGACGACCACCGCGACAAGGAAGGTTTCGGGCACGGGGACGGCTACATCTACCCGCACGCCTACCGCGAGCATTGGGCTGCCCAACGCTACCTGCCGAAGGCCCTGGCCGGCAAAACCTTCTATATACCTTCCACCCAAGGCTACGAGGGGCGCATCCGCGACGAGGTCCTGCGCAAGCGCGAGATTCAGGCCGCGGTGCTCCTGGACGAGCTTGACGAGGATACCGAAATCCTCAGCTGGTCCTCGGCCGCCTCCGGCAGGGAAGCCTGGCGCCGCCGCGTGGAATCGGGGCGCAGCGCGGTGTTCCTGGCCGATCGGGACGCGATCTTCGCCGCGGCCCGGGTGGCGCGGGACCAGCGCGTGCTCGTTGCGGCGGCCGACGACGGACTCCTGGTTTGGGAGGCCTCCCGCGCGGCCAGCGAGGGACTCGTCGCAGCCCTGGCATGCAGGAACGAGGCCGAAGAAACACTGACCCGCTATGCGTCGACCCTGGACGAGATCGAACGGCCCGTTTTCGCGATGTTCGGCGGACGCGACACGCTGCCCGGGCAGGGTGATTCGGAAAAATTGTTCGGGACGCCGGACTTCGACCGCATCATCGCGCGGGAGCCGTTCCGCGGAGGCACGGCGGCCGGGAATCCCGTGGCGGCTTTCGGCCTTTTCGCCGCCCGGGCCCGGGAACTGCTCGCGGCCGGAGGCGTCCTTGTCCTTATCCAGTCGCCTCCGTCGCAGGGCGAGAGGATCTCGCGCGTGCTGGCCGAGGAATGCGGAGCGGAGACGGAACTCGCCGGCCGGGTAGCCGCGGCTGAAGAGGCTTTTTTCGCGCCGGGCGCGGCGGCGGCGGTTGTCGGCGGTGCGGGCGGGGATGCGGGGCGGGCGCGCTGGACATGGACGGCCGAGGACTTGGCCGCCGCCTTCCGGGCCGCGGGTTTTTCGGTCGAAGCGAGTATGCTTGAAAGGACGGAGGAGCGGCTGGTGACCGAACGCGAGGCGGCGGCCTGGTTCGACGCCGGAAAGTCGCCTTGGGGGGCTGCCGTGCTGGCCTCGCTCGGAGGACCGGATTTCGCGCGGGCGCGGGAAGTCCTGGAGAGGCGGGCCGCGAATGGTCCCCTTCCCTGGAAATGGCGGACCGTGCTGATCCGGGCCGAGCCGGTATGAAGGCGGTCTTCGGCATCTCCGCGGCGGTGGCCTTCGTGATATCAGGGGCGGTAGCCTTCGTGATATCAGGGGCGGTGGCCTTCGTGATATCAGGGGCGGTGGCGTTTTTCCGGATTTCCGCCTAGTATGCTCGCATGCGGCTCAGGGTCAAATTCGTGGGCATCTACGCCCTCATCTTCGGCAGCGTCCTTTCCGTCGTCGGTATATCGCTGGCTACCCTCCAGCGTCTGGAACGCATCCGCGACACCGTGGACAAGGGAAACAGCCTGCTGGTCCAGTCGCGCCGTGTCCGGGAACTGACCAAGGACATCATGATCGGCGCTTTCGCGCCGGAGAGCTACGCGAACCTGAAGGATGTCGTCTACTTCGACCCGTTTTCCGCTGCGATCCGCAACTGGAAAGAGGAAGCGCGCCGGTTCCAGGCCCTTTTCGCGAATTTTATGGACGATCCCCAGCTGGCGCGCATGGTGGCCCGCGGCCTGCTCGGCGACGAACATGAGACCGCGATGATCATGAGCCGCAAGGCTTTCGCGCGAATCAACGGCCTGGTCGAGCGCGTCGAGATCCTGCACGCTACGGGCTTGCTCGGCGAGGAAGGCCTGTACGCGCGCATCCAGGCGTCCAGCGATGACGCGATGATCGCCCTCTTCGACGAGACGCGCCAGACGTCCTATTACCTGGCCAACAGCTTCGAATCCTTTTTGAAGTATTTCGTGGAAACTCTGGAGCAGGAGGCGATTTCGGTGCGTGCCGACCTTGTCCGCTCCTTTATTGTAGTGGGGCTCCTGACCGCCTTCCTGGCGACTTTCATCACGCTCGTGTTTTCATCCCGGATCGTGCGCCGCCTGCGGACCGTCAGGGAAGCGATGCGACGAGTCTCGGCCGGCGACTTTTCCACCCCCCTCGCCTTCGACAGCGCGGACGAATTCGAAGAGCTGGCCGGGGGCTTCAACCTGTACATGGACGCGCTGAAGGCGAATCTCGCGGCGATGGTCTCCCTGGCGCGCGACGCCGCCGAATCCGCGCTCGCGGAGGAGCGCGATGCGGATTCCGGCGCCAAGGTGGAGGGGGCGGCCGACAGGGTCCTGCTTTCCATCACCGACGCGGCTCTCCGCGACAAGGCGACCTCGACCGCGCAGGGCTGCGCGGTCGTACGCCGGAGGGAAGGGAGCGGGTTCCAAGGAGCGGGCGGCGGGCCCGGCGCCGAGCTCGTCGCGCTGCGCGGTGTGATGCCCATCGCGGACAACGCGGAACTGCTTTCCGCGCTCGCCTCGGTCGGCGACGACGAGCCGCCCCGCGCCTTCGGCGCCTTCCTGGCCGGACCCCTCGGCGTCGGGGGACGGCGATTCGGAACCCTGGCCGTATGGTCGGACGCCGGGCCCTACAACGATCTGGACCTTATCCGCTTTTCGAACTACCTGGAATTCGCTTCCATCGTCGCGGACAACGCGGCCAAATACGGCGAGCTCGTAGAACTCCGGAACGCGGAGTACCTGGCGCTGCAGTCGCAGGTCCAGCCCCACTTCCTGTACAACGTTCTTGGCGGTTTCGCGGCGCTGAACCGGCTCGGCGAACGCGTCCCGCTCGAAAATTCCATCCAGGCGCTCAAGAAGCTGTTGCGCTACGCGGTGGACCACGAGGACGAGACCACGGTCGAAGAGGAACTCGCCTTCGTGGAAAGCTATTTCAGGTTGCAGAAGCTGCGCTTCCAGGAACGGCTCGTCTGGACCATCGAAGCGACGGACGCCGCGCGGGCGCTCAGGATTCCGAAACTCGTGCTCCAGCCCCTGGTGGAAAACGCGGTGATCCACGGGATCGAAGAAGGCGACGGGAGCGGTTTCGTCGCGGTGGCCGCGTCCGTGATGGACGGCCGGCTCCTGCTGGATGTTCGCGACGACGGGGCCGGCTTCGACGCGTCCAATTCGCGCCGGGGTGTGGGATTGACGAACGTTGAGCGGCGGCTCGCCTTGGCGAGGCCGGGCGCGACGGTCAGTGTCCGATCGGAACCGGGACGGGGCACGACGGCCCGCGTCGAGATACCGCAGGCCCGGTCGTGAGGATACTGATCGCCGACGACGAGGGGCTCGCCCGCGTCAACCTGCGCTGCATCCTTGAGGAGCTGGACAGGAGCCTGGAACTCGTGGAGGCGCGGGACGGCGCAGAACTGGTCGCCCAGGTCCGCGCCCGGCGTTTCGACGCGGCTTTCGTCGACATCCGGATGCCGAACATGAGCGGCCTGGAGGCGATGAGGCTTCTGGAGCGGGAGGGCCGGAGGCTTCCCTGGTTCGTGCTCAGTTCCCATTCCGAATTCAATTACGCGAAGGACGCCTTGGCGCTCGGAGCTTCGGGCTACCTGCTCAAGCCTCCCGCAGAGGATGAGGTGGCTTCCGCCCTCGCCGGACTGGTTTCCGTCATGAAGCGGGAGTCGGAGGCACGGGCCGACCGATTTTCCCGGGACTGGACCCTTCTCGTCCTCGGCGCCTCGGATGTTCCGTTCAGCCTGCCGCCGCGTTCGAGCACCCGAGGCGGCCTGCTCATGATGGACGGACTCCCGACGGGTACGGCGGGAGCCTCCCTGCTCCGGGAAATCGTCGCTCTGGCCCGCACGCGTGGCCGGTCATTCGCCGACGACCGGTTGCTGGTGGCTGCCGCCATTCCCCCAGCATCGGCGGGAGAAGGTGCCGGCGGCGCCGCTACCGTGGAAATCGTCGCGGCAAAAGAAGCCGAGGCCGAAAAGCCCGCGGATTGCACGGTCGCGGCGAGTTTCTGGAATGGTTTCGCGGCGGCCGTCTCAACGGCTTTGGCGGCGGCCGCCGCCGCCGCC